>Ga0136622_10000114_pt1 | contig 29036 bp, 29 predicted proteins | sample AntDrymUQ4482106_2_FD_104803 | JGI IMG/M metagenome (GOLD analysis project Ga0136622, IMG submission 104803) | Polar desert sand microbial communities from Dry Valleys, Antarctica - metaG UQ448 (21.06) | ecosystem: Environmental > Terrestrial > Soil > Desert | place: Antarctica: Dry Valley...
GATTGTGACACTTGGGGGAGCGGGGGGTTCAGCGACGTCGACGTCTACGCGGAGGGCGCTACGGCGAGCGGCCCCGAGCAGGCGCTGAAGGTTGCCGCCAGCGAAAGTGGATTCGGTGGTGTGCAGGCCCCGCGCGATCCGACATCTCGGCTGCGCTTGAGCCTTGGTCGATTCGTGGTACTAGCCTCGCGTCAGCTGCTGGAGGCGCTCGGCGGTGCAGGGGTCCACGGGCGTGTAGATGACCACGTGCAGATCCGGGTGGTCCGAGGGTGCCAACCGGTGGTGCTCGAGCTGCAGAGCACCGACGACCGGATGCTGGAACGACCGCTCGCGTGAGGTGAACGGCTCGATGTCATGGCTGCCCCACCAGGTGCGAAACGGTTCGCTGGTGTCGAGGAGCCGGCCGACGAGCCGGGCGAACGGCGCGTCCCCGAGTCGATGTCCGGCCTCTGCCCTGAACTGTGCCAGGAAGTGACGGCTGTCCGTCTCCCAGTCGGGCAGCAGGTCCCGGACGTCAGGATCGGTGAAGACGAGCCACAGCAGGTTGCGGTGTGCCGGACTCACTGTCGCGACGTTCGGGTAGAGCGCCTCGTACGCGGTGTTCCAGGCGGAGATCCCCCAGTCGGGGGCGATCGCGTACGCGGGGTAGCCGGCCAGGGCGTCGAGCAGCCGTCGTACCGGTTGGGGCGCATCGCGCACGGGATCGACGCTCTCGAGATCGGCCGCGGAATAGCCCGCCAGCTCCAGGATGTAGGCGCGTTCGCGGACCGAAAGCCGCAGCGTCGCGGCGATGGCGGTGAGCACCTGTCGGGACGGGCTGACCTCGCGTGCCTGTTCGATCCAGGTGTACCAGGTGACGCTGACCCCAGACAGGAACGAGACTTCCTCGCGCCGCAGGCCGCGTGCGCGTTGCCGGGTGTGCTCGGGCAGCCCCAGCTCGGCGCGACTGACGTTCAGTCGTCGCGACTTGAGGAACTCGGCGAGCTCGCGCCGGCGGTCCGAGTCCAGGGTCATACGGACACTCTGACACCTGATCGCGCAGCGCCACTAGTACTCCCACTACTAGTGGCCGAACGCTCTGGCGGACCGAGCACTCCGCCTTGCATGGTGGTAGCGCGCAATGCAGGCAACACGCCGGACGGAGACATTCGTGACCACCGATCAGTCGTCGCAGCAACGGTCCGCCGTCGACATCAAGCCGCGGAGTCGTGCTGTCACCGACGGGCTGGAGGCGGTCGCCGCGCGGGGCATGTTGCGGGCGGTCGGGATGGGGGATGAGGACTTCGCCAAGCCTCAGCTCGGCATTGCCACCTCCTGGAACGAGATAACTCCCTGCAACCTCGGGCTGTCGCGCCTCGCCCGAGCCGTCAAGGACGGCGTGCACGATGCGGGCGGCTACCCGCTGGAGTTCGGGACGATCAGCGTGAGCGACGGCATCGCGATGGGCCACGAGGGCATGCACCTCTCCTTGATCTCACGCGAGGTGATCGCCGACTCGGTGGAGACGGTGATGTTGGCCGAGCGGTTCGACGGAAGCGTGCTGCTGGCCGGGTGCGACAAGTCGCTGCCCGGCATGCTGATGGCCGCGGCTCGGCTCGACCTCGCGTCGGTCTTCCTGTACGCCGGCACCACCATGCCCGGCCTCGCGCGGTTGTCGGACGGTACGGATCGTGAGCTCAGCATCGTCGACGCCTTCGAGGCTGTCGGCGCCTGCCGCCAAGGCCTGTTGACCCGCGAGGACGTGGACGCGATCGAGCGTTCGTACTGTCCTGGCGAGGGAGGGTGCGCCGGCATGTACACCGCCAACACGATGGCCAGCGTGGCGGAGGCGCTGGGCATGGCACTGCCGGGGAGCGCATCGCCACCGGCGAGCGACAGCAGGCGCCTCGTGCTCGCGCGCCGCTCGGGGCAGGCCGCGGTCCAGATGCTCCGAGAGGGCATCACCTCCCGCGACGTGCTCACCGCTCCCGCATTCGACAATGCGATCGCCGTGGTGATGGCGTTGGGCGGCTCGACGAACGCCGTCCTGCACCTGCTGGCCATCGCCAACGAGGCGGAGATCGAGCTCACGCTGGACGACTTCAGCCGCGTGAGCGCTCGTACACCGCACCTGGCCGACGTGAAGCCGTTCGGGCCCCACTTCATGAGGGACGTCGACCGGGTCGGTGGCATCCCTGTGGTGATGAGGCTCCTGCTGGAAGCGGACCTGCTGGACGGTGACTGCCTGACCGTCACCGGGCGCACCGTCCGCGAGAACCTCGCGACCCTCGAGCCGCCCGAACCCGACGGCACCGTCATCCGGGAGCTGAGCAGGCCGTTGCACCGCGGTGGCGGTCTCACGGTCCTGCACGGATCCTTGGCGCCCGAAGGGGCGATCGCGAAGACGGCCGGCTTCGACGCCGATGAATTCACCGGACCCGCGTTGGTGTTCGACGGAGAACGGGCAGCTCTGGACGCCCTTGCCGCCGGAACCATCAGCGCCGGTGACGTGGTGGTGATCCGGTACGAGGGTCCGCGGGGAGGACCCGGAATGCGGGAGATGCTCGCCATCACCGGGGCGATCACGGGGGCAGGGTTGGGCAAGGACGTGCTCCTGCTCACCGACGGGCGCTTCTCCGGGGGTACAACCGGCCTGTGCGTGGGACACGTCGCGCCAGAAGCTGCCACCGGTGGGCCGATCGGCCTGGTACGCGACGGAGACCAGGTCCGACTCACGATCGGCACCGGAACCCTCGAGCTGGACGTAGAGCCCGAAGAGATGGAGCGTCGACGTACCACTTGGCGACCAGAGCCACCGCGGCACACGCGTGGCGTGCTGGCAAAGTACGCACGACAGGTCGGCTCCGCATCCAGCGGCGCCGTCTGCGATTGACCACCACCGGAGAGGACGACAGATGAACCCGCAGGAGTCCGACCTCGCTCGACGCACCTACACGACCACCGCCAGGCGGATCTTGCCGCTGCTCGGACTGTGCTACTTCCTGTCCTACCTCGACCGGACCAACGTGTCGGTGGCGGCTCTGACCATGAACGACGACATCGGGCTGTCGGCTTCGGCATTCGGCCTCGGCGCCGGTCTGTTCTTCTTCGGTTACTTCATCTTCGAGGTGCCCAGCAACCTCATCATGAACAAGGTCGGTGCTCGGATCTGGATGGCCCGGATCATGATCAGCTGGGGCATCATCTCCGCCCTGCAGGCGCTGACTCAAGGGACGTCCAGCTTCTACCTGCTTCGTGTCCTCCTGGGCATCGCCGAGGCAGGCTTCTTCCCGGGGATGATCCTGTACCTCACGTTCTGGTTCCCCGCCGGGCAGCGGGCCCGCGTGGTCGGGTGGTTCATGGCGGCTGTTCCGCTGTCGTCAGCGATCGGAGCACCACTCGGTGGCCTGCTGCTCAAGCTCGACGGCGTGGGAGGTCTCGCCGGCTGGCAATGGCTCTTCATCGTCGAAGGCGTCCCCACGGTCATCGTCGGCATCATGCTGTACTTCCTGCTGACCGACCGCCCCGAGAAGGCGGACTGGCTGCCCGAGGACCAGCGCAGCTGGCTGATCTCAACGCTCGACACCGAGCGCAAGGAGGTGGAGTCCAAGCACTCGATGAGCGTCCTCAAGACGCTCTCCCACCCGCGGGTGCTCGGCTTGTCCGCTGTCTACTTCGCCATCGTGTTCGGCCTGTACGGCCTCGGGTTCTGGCTGCCCACCATCATCAAGGAGAGCCTGCAGATCGAGGACAACTTCAATGTCACCCTGCTGACGGCGGCACCGTACGCCGTGGGGGCGATCGCCATCGTGCTCGCGGGGCGAGTCGTCGACAGGCGTAATCAACCGGCCAGGGTGACTGCGATCACGATGTCACTGGGCGGCCTGGCGCTTGCCATCACCGCCTTCGCCACCGCGTTGCCGTGGATCGGGTACGCCGGGCTCTTCGTGTGTGCGGTGGCCGTCATGGCCTCCTTCCCGGGATTCTGGCGGCTGCCGTCGGCGTTCCTCACCGGTGTCGCGGCCGCGGCCGGGATCGCTACCGTCAACGCGATCGGCAACCTCGCCGGATTCGCCGGACCGTACTGGGTGGGGTGGCTGACCGACCAGCTGGGCGAGGCAAAGTGGGGCTTGGTCTCGATCGGCGTCGTGATGATCGTCGGCGCCGGGCTCGTGCTGCGGCTCGGCTCGGTGTTCGAGCCCGCCCGTCCGGACGAGCACGCCGTCGGGCACTCTGGCAGGTGAGTACGGGTCAGGCAGGCCTCCGGGCAATGAACACGAGCTCGCGGCCCAGTCGGTCCGGCGCGTCGCGCACATCGTCGATGACGTAGCCGCGTGCGAAGAGGGCGGCCTCGACCTCCTCTCGTTCGCGGAAGCGGAGTGTGGAGTCCGACGTCAGGACTTCGCCGTCGGTGGCGAACACGAACGTTGAACGGAAGCTCACCAACGGCCCGTCCACGTCGGTCAGCTCGACCCAGGTCTCGACGTTGCCGACGCCCGGGATGTCGGTCGTCCGGTACGACGTCGCGCGGTTCCAGCTCTCCCAGGCACGGCACGCCGGATCACGGGTCTCGAAGGCCAGTCGCCCGCCGGGCCGCAGCGCGGCGTGTATGCCTCGCAACGTCCCGTCCCAATCGGACGGCTCGATGATGGCTTGGGCGGCGTTGGCCGTCATGGTCGACAGGTCGACCTGCATCGGCGGCAGTGACGTCGCATCACCGTGGATCCATCGCACGCGATCTGCGCCCGGCTTCGCTCGGGCCACGTCGAGCGAGCCGGCGGCCGGGTCCACGCCGATCATGCCGAGACCGCGTTCGGCCAAGACCAGCGCGAACGTGCCCGTCCCGCAGCCGACATCGAGGACCTGGCGGGCGCCGAGCTCGTGCGCGATGTCTGCGTAGACCTCGAGGTCACAGCGGTCGCCATCGAGCGTGTCATAGATGGCGGCAAGCCGCGGATGCTCGAAGTGGTTGTCAGCCATGGCAGGTCAACCGGAGGTCAGGCCGGCTTCTGCCAGACCGAGATGTGCGAGGTGCTCTCGCTCGAGAACGGCGTACGTGTCCAGTCGCCCCAGCGCTGGAGCAGCCGCAGCCCAGCGAGGCGTGCCATCAGATCAAGCTCGGACGGCCACACATAGCGGTACGGCGCCGAGAAGAGCTCGTAGGTGTCGTCGTGGAACCGGTAGTGGTGGGAGTCGAGGATCTGGGTGACGACGTCGTACTCGTCGAAGCTCACCCTGGTGGGGCTCCGATGGAAGACCCGGAAGTCCTCACCCGGCGGAAGCCGCTGAAGGATCGGCACGAACACCTCGATCACGAAGCATCCGCCGGGGTCCAGATGCGCGGCGACGTTGCGGAAGCACTCCACCTGCTCGTCTTGGGTAGTCAGGTTCGTGATGGTGTTGTAGACGAGGTACGCAAGCCCGAAGCTGTCATCCACCCGGGTGGTGGCGAAGTCGCCGATGGTGACGCCGATGTCGTCCGTGCCCTGTTTGGCTCGCAGCTGCTCGGCCATCGGCGGCGACAGCTCGATCCCGTGCACCCGCACGCCTCGCTGGCTCAGCGGGATCGCGACGCGGCCGGTGCCGATGCCGAGCTCGAGGGCCGAGCAACTGCCCGCGAGGTCGGCGAGGAAGTCGACCGCCGGGCCGAGGACCGCAGGCTCGAACATGTCGGTCGAGCTCGCGTCATACCTCGCCGCTATGCGTTCGTCGAAGTAGATCTTGGGCACCGTCGCACCCTTCCACGAGCGCCTGGCGGGTCGCCACCGAATTCTGCCCGTTCACGGCGCCGCCGGTGTTCCCGAGTGTCGAGTGACAAGCCCGCGTGCGTATGGTCAAGACATCGCATCCGTGGTTTGGGTGCATGGGCGGCAACCAAGGAGGCTGCATGGCTGCCACGCCCTCGTCGGCGAATTCCGATGCCGTTCGTGAGGACGAGCGACCACGCAGCATCACCCCGGCCGGGATCTTCCTGGGATTCGGCTTCGGCGGCTTCGTCGACGGCATCGTCTTGCACCAGATCCTGCAGTGGCACCACATGTTCACAAGCACCGACACCGACAACGTCGGCATTCCCTACTACTCCAAGGACACCGTTGGCGGCCTCGAGATCAACACCGTGTGGGACGGTCTGTTCCACGTCTTCACCTGGCTGATGTTGCTCGTCGGTATGTCGATGCTGTTTTCACGAGTCCAGTACGGACGGGGACGGGTGTGGAGGAAGCCAGCGCTGTGGAGCTGGATCCTGGTCGGCTGGGGCCTCTTCAACATCGCTGAGGGCCTGGTCAACCACCAGATCCTGGGCATTCACCACGTGCGCGCCGGAGAACATCAACTGGCCTGGGACATGGCCTTCCTCGCCTTCGGTGCCGCGCTGATCGTCGGCGGACTGCTGCTCAGCCGACGGCCCGCCTCGCAGGCCGAGGGCGCTACGACCCAGGAGACCGGCTCGCGCTCCGAGGGCTGACGCACGCTGGGTGCGAGACTGCTGTCCTGCAAATCAACCCAGGAGGTCCGCATGTCCCGCGTGGTGCACTTTGAGATCCAGGCTGACGACGTAGAACGGGCGAAGACGTTCTACGCCGCCGTGTTCGACTGGTCCTTCGAGGACTACAGCGAGTACACCGGTTCGACCTACTGGGGGATCGTGACCGGGCCGGAGGACGAGCCAGGCATCAACGGCGGCCTGCTGACGCGACCGGCACCGGCCATGGGACAGGGAACGAACGGGTTCGTCTGCACGATGGGCATCGGCGCGTACGACGAGACCGAGCGCCGCATCCTGGACGCCGGCGGACAGGTCGCTCTGCCGAAGATGGCGTTGCCCGGGATGGCGTGGCAGGGCTACTACCTCGACACCGAGGGAAACACGTTCGGCATCCACCAGCCCGACCCACAGGCGGCGTAGCCGGGAGCTGGCCGAAATTGCGCTCGATCTCGAAGCAGCGGTCGAGGACCAGGACCATGTCGTTGAAGTAGAGCGGCTCGAAGGTCTCCATAGCGGACGTGGCCGCCGGATCCGATGACGTCGACAGTGTCGGCGATCTCTCGGTACGCCACGATCTGCTCGTTCACTGCAGCCCTGGCGTGCTCGAGCTCGTCTTGGGTATAGCTCTTGCGGCCGAGCACGATGATCGGTCCTCTCGTTTCCGGTGGGCGGGTGCTTCGCTCAGACAGTGGAGTGGACGACATCCCCCGCGACGACCGTCAGAGCCGCCGGAGGCATGGCACGCAACGCCTCACCGGTGGCTGGAGTGTCCCCTGGGGCAAGTGGATTCGCATCGAGAAGGACCAGGTCGCCGCGTGAACCCGGCCGGACCGTCGGCTGCCTGTCCACGGACGCGGCCAGCGCCTCCTGTGCGGTCAGCGACTGCTCCGGGTGCCACGCGTCCCGATCGTCGGCGCTACGGTACACCGCTGCCGCCATCGCCAGCCAAGGGTCCAGCGGCGAGACCGGGGCGTCCGAGCCGAGCACCAGCGTGACGCCGTCCTCGAGCATCCACCGGAACGCGAAGCACCGTGCGGAACGCTCTCCCCAGAGCTTCTCGGTGAGGTCGCGGTCGTCGAGCAGGTGCGCGGGCTGCACGCTGGCGCGGATACCGAGCGCGGTCATCTGGCGTACATCGTCGCGCTGGACCATCTGGGCGTGCTCGACCGAGCCGCGTGCGCCCGTCTCGGCGTACGCCGCGAGCGCCGCCGCGACTGCCGCGTCACCAATCGCGTGCGTCGCGACCTCCAGGCCGGCGGCGTGGGCGCGGCGCAGGAGGGCACGGAGCTCGCCGGCAGGGAGGTTGGGCTGCCCAGACGGGTGCTCCTGGCGGTGCGCGTCGGCGTACGGTGCGCAGCACCAGGCCGTACGCGTGTTGAGCGAGCCGTCGGAGAGGATCTTCAGGGAGCCCATCGTCGCCCGGTCGTCGCATCCGGGCAGCGCGGCGCCGGTGCGCAAACCGCCGGCGATGACCTCCTCGACGGCGGCGGGGTACGCCGCCGCCCGGACGCGGAGCCGGTCGCAGCCCTGTGCCCAGCGCTCCGCCCACCCCGACGGGCCGTCGCCGACCTCGAAGTCGACCAGACCCACCACGCCGAGGGCCGCGGCGGCGTCCAGGGTGCGGCGATAAGCCTGCGGCGAGGTGTTGTCGGTGCCGACGATCGCGGCCAACCGCGGGTAGGTCGCGAACCACTCGGCCTCACGTACGACGACGTCGCGCACCGGCAGCTCCAGACGTACCAACGCGGTGGTGTTGACCCACGCATGGTGCGCGTCCCCGCTGATCAGGACGACCGGGCTGTCACCGGAGATCGCGTCCAGCTCGGAGACCGTCACGTCGCGCTCCCAGCCGCCGGAGCGGTGGCCCCAGCCGACCACCGGGTGCCCGGGGTGCTCCGCGAGCCGCTCGGCGACTATCGCGATGGCATGCTCTGGCGACCGGGCAGCGGCGAGGTCGAGCCGTTGCGACGACAGCGTCACCTGCCCCAGATGCACGTGCTGATCCCACAAGCCCGGTGCCAGCCACCGGCCGCGGGCTTCGATCTCCTCGACGGCCGGCGGGCGTACCACGTCGACCTGCACGGCCGTCACCGTCCCGCGCTGGACGAGCACGTCGACCGGGTGGTCCGGGACGTCGTCTTCGGGTGCGACCGGGACAAGACGCACGTTGCGGACGAGGAGACTGCTCACCGCACGCACGCTACCCAACCCCCGGGTGCGCATGCGCATACGCTGTGCCGGTGGCGCTTGCTCGAAGAGACGACCTCGTCCGCGTCGAGGCGCCAGGGTTGCTGCTCAGGGAGTTTCAGCCGACGGACGTACCTGACCTGCTGGCCGCCGTCGCTGATGAGGACATCGCGCGCTGGAACCCCGGGCCGGTCGGTCCGGAGTCTGCCGCCGAGTTCATGGCCGGACGCAACGACTGGAACGGGGGAGACCACGCATCGTGGGCTGTCGCGGACACCTCGGACCGTCTTGTCGGCTCGGTGTCGCTGCACAAGATCGATCCGGACCAGGCGGACGCGGAGGTCGGTTACTGGACCGCACCGTGGGCCAGGGGTCGGGGACACGCGGGTCGGTCGGTGGTCGCGGCCGCGCGGTTCGCGTTCGACGAGCTAGGGCTGCACCGCGTCTACCTGTACCACGCCGTCGAGAATCCCGGCTCCTGCGGCGTTGCTCGGGCCGCGGGGTTCGTGCAGGAAGGAACGCTCCGACAGTCATACCGGTACGCCGACGGTGCCTACCATGACGAGCACCTGCACGCGCTGCTGAGCACCGACCTCGACTAGCACCCGCTTCGGCTCTACTTGGGCGGAAGTGATCGAGCCGTGGCGACGCCGTGGCTCACCCAGCGGCGCAGCGCGTCGTCGGTCCCGAGCGCGGCTGCGTCGATCCGGAGCCACCCGGCCATCTCCCGGCCGCGCATCTCGACGCGCCGCACAGACGGCTCGTTCACGAGGGACTCGGCCTGATCGGGGTCGGTGCGCAGCATCAGCCCACCCTTGCTGCTGGCACTGACGGCAAGGTTGCCATCGACAAGAAACGCCAGACCGCCGAACATGCGCTTCTCGGTCAGTCCAGGTTCACCGTGAACGGCCTCGCGGATCCGGTCCGCGAGCGTCTCGTCGTACACCATGGCAGAAGTATCGCGGACCCGAGCCGATGACGGACCGGAGGCGCCCACAGTTTCAGAGGCGGGACTCCGAGGCGGGTACTCAACGCTCTCGCTGGTAGGCGGACGTCATGAGCCTTGAGACTCCGCAACGCGGCGCATCCAGTATCGGAACCAGTTCGTCCCGTACGGTACGTAGACGCGAACGGGAATACCTCTCGCAGCGAGATCGTCGAGTTCTGCGGGTCGAACACCGAGGAGCTGTTCAACGGGCCTAGGACCGAGTGCGGTGAGCAACGCCTCCCGTAACACGACGTCGTGGGTGGCGAGCGAGAAGTTGGCCCGGCCCTGAGCAAGCCTGTGCGCAAGGTGAACATAGGCAACGTCGGTGGGTTCTCCGTGCGACAGCGCGTGCTGCCGCGGCTCGACGTAGGCACCCTTCACCAGCCTGATTTGGATACCAGCTGCTATCAAGCGTTCCATATCGCCGGCTGCCCGATGGAGATTGGCTTGCACGGTGGCGCCGAGCCGGTCTGCCAGCCCCTTCTCGGCGGCGGCCAAGACGCACTCAAGTACTGGTTCGGCACGGGCAACGTCTTCTGCCCCGACCTGTATACGTCGCCCGGCCGGTAGGCGTACGGCAACCTCGGCGAGGCGTTCGGCGCAGCGCCGTCTGTCGACGTCCAAACCGAGGTGACTGAGGTCGATCGACAACCAGACGTCCTCAGGTTGGGCGGCGAGCCGGTCCGCCAGCTGGACGTAGTCCGCACCGATCGATCCAGCGACCGATGGGTCCTGAATCGATTCTCCGAACAGGTCGATGCTGCTCGCTACGCCTCGTGAGTGCAGCTCGCGGCTCACCCGGAAGGCGTCTTCGGCGGTCGAGCCCGCGACGTAGCGGGACGCCGCTCGCCAGGCGAGCTGCTCACCCCGCGGAACGGTACGAACGACTTGCTCCAGGCGAGCACTGGTCGCCAGATTGATCAGGACCGTCCGAGCCAGAGCCATGGAGACCATACTTCCAGGGCTCTGCTGTCTGGCGGGCCACGGCGAAGTGTCAGATACCCCGGCGGGCCTATCTGGGAGATCGCTCAGGAGCGGGGAGTCGGGTCAATCTGCTCGGTGTCACCGGTAGGCGTCCACGTTGTTGCCACTCTGTTCTTCGATTCCGTAGCGGTGGATGTAACCCCAGCAGTCCGGCTGGGAACCGTCCGTGTCAGCCACGTCGTAGGTCTGTGCGAGCTGGCGCGAGGTGACGACTTGCCCCGACCAGGGCTGGGGCTTCCCGCTGGCGGCCAACGCAGCGACCCCGCGCCCGACGTAGGTCGGGGACTCCGAGATCGCGAAGCCGGGCACCTTGTCCAGAGCGTCGCGCCAGTTGTCCTCGCTCACCCCGAAGCCCTCCAACATCTTCTCCGAGCGCAGCCATCCCGGTGTGACCCCGATAGCTGTGACCGGATGCTCCTTCAGCTCGAAGGTCAGACCCTTCACGATCCGCTCGACGTTGGCTTTGACGAGGTCGTAGTAGAAGCCAACGCCCTCGCGGAAGTTCGCGTTGTACTCCGAGGTCCCGTCGGTCATCTCCACGACCAGCCCCGCGGTCGCGTGTGCCTGCGCCGTACGTATCAGCAAGGGCAGGGCGTGGTGGCTCGTGATCAGATGGGTGTCCACCCCCATGCGCAGCATTCGCAGTCCGCCAGCGAGGTCGTGCTCCCACAGCGGGTGCTCCCAGTCGGCGTACCGGTCCCCTCCGAAGATGTCGTTGACCAGTACGTCGAGCCGGCCGTGCTCGTTGCCGATCCGCTCGACCAGCGCCGCGACCTCGTCGGAGCTTTCGTGGTCCACCACGAGCGCGATGCCGGCACCACCGGCAGCCTCGATCATGTCGCCGGTCTCCTCGATGGTCTCCGGACGGTCGATCTCCGAGCGACCCGACAACCGACTGCTGCGACCGGTTGCGTACACGTGGAAACCTGTCCTGGCCAGTTCCACGGCGATCGCCCGGCCGGCGCCCCTGGTCGCTCCTGCGACAAGCGCGACCGCATCCATCCACTCATTGAACCAGTCGCCGCTGGACCACGCCAGGACCGCCGTGACACACAGATTGCGGCCTACGCGCCGCTAGGTTTCCGCACGTCGGGGCGTCTCCTATCGCGACTGTCGTATCGGGGCTGGCACGTCCACCCGGATCTCCGCGCCCAGGCGGGCGGTGCCGAGGAGCTCCAGGTCGTCGCCGGACCAGAACTTGCCGGGATCGTAGTAGTTCGTCGGACGGTCGCCGGCCAGGAGCCCCATCGCCTGGTAGGTGCCGGCGACCACCTCCGCACAGTACGTCGACTCCACCGGAGCCGGTCGACGCAGCCGGCCGCGAAACCAGCGGCCGGCCAGGGCCGCGGTCGCCGGGAACGGGGTGCCGTCCATCCGCGCGATCGTACGCAGCAGGGCGTCCTCCATCTCACGGGTGACGGGGGAGTCGAGCTGTCGAAGCCAGACCCGCTGGTCGTACCGGTTGGTCCATTGCTCGACCGCGGACAGCAGGTCATGCAGCTGCACGCCGCGGTGGTGGGTGCCGGTCCACACGTCGAGAAGCCCGCGGCCGAGCTCGGCGTGCCACATCAGCGGCGGCAGGTCCTCCAGGACGACCGCCATCCCGACATGGTTGACCGGGGCGTTGGTTACGGCACGAATCGTCTGTTCCGCGGGGGACATGCCGCGGAACAGCCACAGGTCACCGGTGCGGGTCACGTCGTCGGCCGCGTCTAGGCTCAGTACCGCATCACTCACGGAAGGTCTCCTGTCCATGAAGCTCTGGAAGGCTCTCGGTCTCGCCGGCATCGCCGGCGTCGCCGCCGCCGGTGTCATCATCGCCCGTGAGCAGCGCCAACGTACGCAGCTGTCGCCTGAGGAGGTCCGTGCCCGACTGCACGAGCGCCTCGCGCAGGCCGCCGCGGCACCGACCTCGGCCACCGGGCCGGACGTGGCCGACACCGCCGCGACACTCCCATGGTGGCTCCCCCGATGGAGCCGACGCCGCGCGGCTCCGCTCACCCCGCGAGAGCCATTACCGCCAAGACCATGACGTCGGGTTCGGCGATCTGCCAGGCTGGCTGAGTGCGCGGACGCGAAACCTTCGACGACTCGACCGACCGGTGGTCCCGGTCCGACTGGTGGGGTGTGGTCCTCGACGCCCCCGATGCGCCGGCGCTGGCGCACTTCTACTCGGACCTGCTCGGGTGGGAGATGGCCAAGGAGTCACCCCAGTGGGCCGCCATCGGACCGCCCGACGGCGTCGCCTACCTCGCCTTCCAGACCTCACCTGGGTACGTGCGCCCGCTCTGGCCGGTGGCCGAGGGTGCGCAGCAGACAATGATGCATCTCGACTTCGAGGTCGCCGACCTGGAGGTGGCGGTGGCTCACGCCCTTGAGCTCGGTGCGGAGCAGGCCGAGCATCAGCCTCAAGACGATGTACGGGTGCTCCTGGACCCCGCCGGCCACCCCTTCTGCTTGTACACCGACCAGGACACCGAGACCTCCCCGAATGGGAGGGTCGAATCATGATCCTGCGGCGATGGCGCGGTGCGGTGGCCACCGACAAGGTCGACCGGTATCTGGAACACCAGGCGGACACCGGTGTCCGGGACTACCGCGACACCGAGGGAAATCTCGGGGTTGCGGTCCTACGGCGCGACCAGGGCGCCCTGACCGAGGTCGTCACCCTGTCGCTGTGGACGTCGATGGACGCCGTACGGCGGTTCGCCGGCGACGACCCCGGAACGGCGCGCTTCTACCCAGGCGACGACGACTACCTCATCGAGAAGGACCTGCACGCAGACCACCACGAGGTGGTCGCCTCCGACCTGGACGCCGTGCTCCTGCACTTCACGGTCGCAGCACCGGGGCCGGGGTGAAAGTCGCCGGATTGGGTCGCCAGGATCGCGAAGGAATCGACTTGGTGGTCGCGATGGCGACCACCAAGTCGATTCCTTCGTCTTACGCCTGCACCGAAACCGCCTCCAGGCGGGGTGCACTACCGTGCTGACATGCCCGACAATTTCGACCCCGACGAGATCGAGGCTCTGCTGCAGACGAGACGCGAGCTGGGTCCGTCGTACGACCGGGCACTGGTGGAATCCTTCGCCGAGCGGATCGAGGCAGCGGTCGAGGCGAAGGTCGGCGAGACGCAGCGCGTTGTCCAGGCAACGGCGAACGCCCGCGCCGACGTGGGCAAGCGGCAGATGGTGCTCGCCATCGTCTCCGTCGGCGCCGGCATCCCGATCACTGCCATCTCCGCCGCCATCGTCGATCTGCCCGGGCTCATCACCGCCTGGCTCGGGATCGTGGGCGTTAACGTGGCCCACGCCCTGCAGGGCCGAGGTCGGTAACGAGCCCGGCGGCTAGGGCGCCTGGGGGACCGCCTCGGCGGGTGTGTTGGTGACCTTCGCCGCGGCCAGCGGCATGGCCCGCCGCAACAACGCCGACAGGACCACACCGGCCAGCGCGACCGCCGCGAGGGCTCCCCACAGGGCGGTGGGCCCCTTCTGGAGCAGCCAGGTGAGTGACACCGGCGCCGTCGTCAGCGCGATCGTCCAGGACAGCTGGTAGAGGGAGACGTAGCGGCCGCGCAGGTGCGCGGGTGCGGCGTCGGTCGACAGGGCGGTCAGCACCGGCCCGGCGACGAGCTCACCGCCGGTGTAGACGACGGCACCCGCGAGCACGAGCACCACGCCGACCGCCACCGTCGCCCAGTCAGCGCTGAGCAGGACGACGTACGACCCAGCCGTCAGCAGCGAGCCCAGGGCCACGATGTTGGTCCGCACCGAGCCCTCCATCGCGTTGACGACGAGACCCTGTCCCAACCCGATCAGCACCGTGTTGATCGTGAACAGGACGCCGGCGACCCAACCGGGGTGCCCCAGGACCTCGGTGATGTATACCGGCATCGCGATGTTGAGCGCCATCGCCGAGATCGCGTAGCAGTAGTTGGTCGCGACGAGCAGCAGGTACGCCCGGTCGCGCAGCACCTGGCCCCAACCGGACGGCGAGCCGACGTGCGGTGCCGGGGCGTCGACGGGGGCAGGACTGCGCACCGACAGCAGCAGGCCGAAGGCGAGGAGGTACGAGGCGGCGTTCACCGCGACGACTGCGGTGTAGGCCGCGGCGGTGTCAACGGTCAGCGCCAGCGCCGCGACCAGGCCGCCGATCGCGAAGCTCGCGTTGCGCAGCGCGCCGAGGAAGCCGAACCACCGCTCACGCTCCCCGGGCTGGGAGATCGAGGCCACCACCGGGCTGAACGACCCCCAGAACGCGGTCTGGCCGAGCTGCACGACCGCCGACGCGGCGAGCACCGAGCCGAAGGAGTCGGCGAAGACATACGCGACAAACCCGACGGCCTGGATCAGGTTGGCCGCCAGCAGGATCCGCTTCGCGCCGACGGAGTCGACGAGGCCGCCGAGGATCGGCGCGAACGGCAGCTGCAGCGCTGAGGCGATCGACAGCGCGAGGCCGATCTGGACCAGAGACAGCGGAGTCGATGCGAGGAAGTAGAGGATCGAGATGGGCATGAAGACTCCGGTGCCCACCGCGTCCACCGCCATCGCGGTGACGAATCGGCGGTGACGTCCGATGGCAGGAAAGCCGAGCCTTTGCAGCATGCACCCATCGTCCGGGCTCAAGTGGGGTTGAGGTCAAGCGGATTTCGGCCGACGAAACTGTCGGTGGCCTCGGTCAGGCTGACCATGATGTTGCTGGGGCACCGGGCCCTGCGACAACAGATCGGAGTCAGCCATGGAATGCAAGATCGAGCTCATCTTCGTACCGGTGAGCGATGTCGACAGGGCCATCGAGTTCTACGTCGACAAGGTCGGGTTCACGTTGGACATGCAAGCCCGGGTGGATGAGAACACCAGGTTCGTGCAGGTCACGCCGCCCACCTCGGCGTGCTCGATCGCGTTCGGGGAGGGCATCACCGACATGACGCCGGGCACGCAGAACAGCATCCAAGTCGTCGTTCCCGACGTCGAGGCGGCACGTCAGGAGCTTCTGCGGCGCGGTGTCGACGCCCCTGAGGTAGCGAAGCTCGCGTGGGGCTCGTTCACCTCGTTCACCGATCCCGACGGCAACACCTGGACCTTGCAGGAGCTTCCGCCGCCCGGGTCGTACGACGGCGCAGTAGCCGGCCGGATCGCGCGACGCCCTTGACAGTGTCGCTGATCACTGGCACCCTCCTGTAATCGATTACAGGGAGAGGTTGTGGCCAATATCCAGCAGGTCGCACAACTTGCCGGTGTGTCTACCGCAACGGTTTCGCGCTTCTTGGCCGGCGGTCGTGTCAGGAGCGCGGAAGCCGTGGCCGGAGCACTCCGACAGCTGGACTACCGCCCCAGCGCGACGGCCCGCGGGTTGCGTACCGGACGTCACATGGCAGTCGGTGTGGTCGTCCCCGACATCGCAAACCCGTTCTTCGCCGCGGTGACGTGGGGCATCGAGAACGTCATCGCTCCGGCGGGTCTCCAGGTCGCGATCGCGAACAGTGGTGAGAGCGTCAGCCATGAGGCCGAGCTCGTCGGGGAGCTCCGACGGCGGGTCGACGGCGTCATCTTGTCGCCCGCCACCGAGACCGACACGGTCCCGAAGCACCTGGCGGCGTCCGGCATCCCGGTGGTCTTCGTGGACCGAAAGCTCAGAGACAGCAGCGACTTCGACGCCGTCGAGGTCGACAACGCCGCTGGCGCAGCAGCAGCGGCCAACCACCTTGTCGATCTCGGCCACCGCTCCATCGCCATGATCAGCGGTCCCTTGTCATGCACCCCCGGACGCGAACGGCATGAAGGATTCCTCGCGGCACTGGCCGAGCGCCAAGTCGAGGTCGACGCCGCACACGTCGAGATCGCCGACTTCAAGGAGTCCGGCGGCAACACCGCGATGCGCCGCCTGCTCGACACTGACGATCGGCCGTCGGCTGTGTTCGTCGCCAACAACCTGATGAGCATCGGTGCGCTGAAGGCCATCCGCGAGACGGGGCTCGGTATCCCACAAGAGATCTCGATCATCGGCTTCGACGACCTCGACCTCGGACCGCTCCTGGACCCGCCGTTCACGGTCATCGACCGGCCTACCATCGCGCAAGGGGAGGCCGCCGGGCGTCTCATGCTCGAGCGTCTCAGTGACCCCAGGCGTCCCCGACAGTCACTGGTGATGCCGGTCGCGCTGGTACGTCGGGCGTCCACCGCGGCGCCCGCAGGGAGGGCCTCATGAACGCCAGTGGCGTGCTTGTCGTCGGCAGCATCACCGCGGACCTCACGGCATTCGGGTCCAGGATGCCGAGTCCCGGGGAGACCATCTTGGGAAACGACTTCACCCTCGTGCTGGGAGGCAAGGGGGCTAACCAGGCGATCTCCGCAGCCCGGGCAGGCGCTGCCACCTCGATGGTGGGATGTGTCGGCGATGACCTCTTCCAGGACGTCGTGCTCGACGGCCTCCGGCGCGAAGGCATCGAGACAGCACACGTGGCGGTCATCCCAGGCCCCACCGGCGTCGCACACATCCGGGTCGACGCTGCCGGCGAGAACGACATCGTCATGGTCCCGCTGGCCAACGGCCATCTCACAGAGGAGACCGTGGAGGCGGCCATCGAACAGGCCCGAGATGGCACCGGCGTGCTGCTCCTCCAGCTCGAGATACCCCTTCCCGCCGCGGTCCACGCGGCCCGGACCGCGCACCGGCTGGGCATCACCGTCGTGCTGGACCCCGCGCCGGCCGCCGTCCTGGACGAGGACGTGTGGGCGTACGCAGACATCGTCACGCCCAATGAGTCGGAGGCGTCGGCCTTGACCGGTATCGAGGTGACGGACCCTGCCAGCGCACGCGCGGCCGCGGGGTGGTTTATCGAACGCGGCGTCGGCCGAGCCGTGGTCACGATGGGCGGGCAGGGAGCCATCAGCGCCGACGAGCACGGTTGCACCGAGCACCTGCCGTACCCGGCCGAAGCCGTCGACACCACCGCGGCGGGGGACGCCTTCGCCGGCACGCTGGGTGCAGGCCTGGCCGCTGGTACTCCCTGGGAGACAGCCCTGCAGCGGGCCATGGCCGCCGGGGCACTTGCCGTCACCGTCCCAGGCGCAAGCCCCAGTCTTCCTCGAGCCGCGGAGATCACCGCACTGATCGAGAAGCACGGACAACAGGAGACCGCCGATGCGCAGTAACAACGGGACTCTCAACGCTCAGCTCGCCCGGGTCATCTCAGAGGTTGGCCACACGGACCTTGTTGTGGTCACCGACGCTGGGTTGCCGATCCCCAAACATGTGGAACGGGTCGACCTGGCGCTCAAGCAGGGCATCCCGGCCTTCCTCGACGTGCTCGACACCGTGCTCGCCGAGCTGCGCGTCGAAGCAGCGATCGTGCCGGAGGAGATTGCGGAGCACAGCCCGGAGATGCTGGCCGAGATCCGACGGCGCTTGGAGGCGGCCGACATCGAGGTCGCCGTCGTGGCGCACGAGGAGTTCAAGGTCCGCACGACGGGCGCGCGGGCAGCCGTACGCTCCGGTGAGTTCACGCCGTACGCGAACGTCATCCTCCAAGCCGGCGTCGTGTACTGAGGGCTCGCGATGAGACTGCAGCTGGACGACATCCACAAGCGTTTCGGAGAGAACGAGGTCCTCCGAGGAATCGACCTGAGCGTCGAGTCTGGCCAGATCCTCGCCCTGGTGGGAGAGAACGGGGCCGGCAAGTCGACACTGACCCGGGTCATCTCCGGTGCCCACCAACCCAATGCCGGAGTGTTGATTATCGACGGCGACGACGTCAGGTTCAACAAGCCACAAGATGCGATGGGGGCCGGGATTCGGGTCATCTACCAGGAGTTCCGCCAGAATCTGTTCCCGCACCTCGACGTGGCCCAGAACCTTTTCGTGCTCGACCTCGGAGGCAGGTTCGGCCGACTGTTCGTGCGGCGCGGGGCCATGCGTGAAGCCGCGAAGGAGCTCCTGCTCTCGGTTGGTCTCGACGTGGACACGGCTCGCGAGGTGGCCTCCCTCTCGGTCGCGGAGCAACAGCAGCTCGAGATCGCCAAGGCCATCAGCGAGGACGTGAAGCTGCTGATCCTCGACGAGCCCACGGCGGCGCTCGACGAGACCGAGTCGGGATTCTTGTTCGAACAGGTGCGGCGCCTTCGCGACGAGGGGGTCGCCATCGTCTACATCACGCACCGACTCAAGGAAGCCTTCGACCTGGCCGACCATGTCGTCGTGCTCCGCGACGGCAAGGTGGCGATGGACGAGTCTCCTGACGTCGTGACTGAGGCCGACGTTGTGACGGCGATGGCGGGGCGCACCGTCGAGGACCTCTATCCGCGGCACACACAGCCCACCGACCGACCTCGGCTCGAGCTGACCGATGTGTCAGTCGCCGGGGCGTTCGAGAGCCTCAGCATCACTGTTCACGCCGGCGAGGTCGTCGGGATCGGTGGCGTCGCGGGCTCCGGTAAGGGCGAGGTCCCCCGGGCAGTGTTCGGTCTGCGCCGCTTCACTGGAGGATCGGTGCAGCTGGACGGCAAGACTCTCGATATCAGGTCACCGCGCGACGCCATCGACGCAGGTATCGCCTACGTCACGCCAGATCGCCAGGCCGAAGGACTCGCTCTCGGGCAGTCGGTGGGCGACAACATCACGTTGGCGTCCCTCCCAGAGTTCACGTCGGCCGGGTGGGTCGCCCGCGGCAGCCAACGCGCGGCCGCCGCCAAGATCGTGGAACAGCTCGGGATCCGTACCTCGTCGGTGGATGCCGAGGCGGGGCAGCTCTCCGGCGGCAACCAACAGAAGGTCCTCCTCGGTCGCTGGGTGCTGCGAGACCCGACGGTGTTGCTGATGGACGAGCCCACGCGGGGCGTTGACGTGGCGGCGAAGGCAGACATCTACAAGATCATCGACGAGCAGACCCGAGAGGGCGCCGCCGTCCTGCTGGTCTCCTCAGACCTCCCAGAGCTCGTCGCCATGTGCGACCGCGTGATCGTCGTACGACACGGTCGAGCGGTCGCCGAGCTCACCGGAGAAGCGCTGAGCGAACAGTCCGTCCTCGAGCACGCCCTGGAGAGTGAATCGTGACCCGAACCGTAGGCATGCTAGGCCGTGAGCTCCGCGCCATCTGGATGCTGCTGCTGGTCGCAATCGTCCTCTTCATCGCGACTCCGGACTTCCTCACCACCGGCAACCTCCTCAACGTGGTGCTGGCGGCCGCGACGACGGCCCTGCTCGCGGCCGGCCAGACCTTCGTGATCATCCTGGCCGAGATCGACCTCTCGGTCGGGGCCATCATGGGCCTCGCGGGGGTCGCCGTTGCCATCGTGCTCAAGGATCACGGCTTCCTGACCGCCCTGCTCCTCGGCCTGCTCGTCGGGGCTCTGGCAGGGTTGATCAACGGGCTCCTCGTCACCAAGACCCGGATGCCGTCGTTCATCGCGACGCTGGCGATGATGTCGGTGCTCGCGGGTCTGACCCTGCGCATCACCGAGGGCAACCCGGTCGCGGTCAACAACGACTCGTTCCTGGCGATCGGTCAGGCGAAACCGTTGGGCGTCCCTGCACCGATCTGGATCATGGTCGCCGGGTTCCTCGTCTTCGGCTTCCTGCTCGCCCGCAGCCAGTTCGGCCGCTACGTCTACGCCGTCGGCGACAACGCCGAGGCTGCCAGGCTGTCCGGCATTCCGGTCGACAGGGTAAAGATCCTCGCTTTCGTCATCAGCGGTGTGTTGTCCGCTGTCGGTGGATTCATCCTCACCGCGCGACTTGGCACGGCTCAGCCGACAGCCGGTGCTGGCATGGAGCTTGCCGCCATCGCCGCAGTGATCATCGGTGGCACCAGCTTGGCCGGCGGGCGGGGCGCGCTCATCGGGACCGCCATCGGGGCCGTACTGCTCGGCACCATCGACAACGGGCTCAACCTGCTGAACGTCTCGCCGTTCCTGCAAGACGTCGTCAAGGGACTCGTCATTCTCTTCGCCGTCTTCATCGACCGGAACTCCGGAGCCCTGAGCAGAGCTGCCGCCCACATCCCACGTCCCCACTCACGCGGCACCGTGCCGTCGTCAACCAACTAGATCGGAGTCGTCATGCGACTGTCCAGGACCGCAACAACCATCGCGCTCGCCGCCACCACGTTGCTCGCCTTCACCGGCTGCGGGCGAGGTGAGGACGAAGCGTCGTCCGGCCAGAGCGCCACCTTGGTGATGAGCACCTTGAACAATCCCTTCTTCGTCTCGGTGGCCGATGGCGCCAAGGACGGCGCGGACGACCTTGGCATCGAGCTCAACGTCGAGAACGCCAACAACAGCGACCAGACGGCACTCGACCTGACGATCGACGCTGTCACACAGGACCCTGATGTGCTCATCATCGACCCGGTCAGCAGTGAGGGTGGCGCGGCCATGGTCAAGCAGGCCAACCAGGCGTCGGTGCCCGTCATGGCCTTCGACCGCCGTCCGGCGTCAGGCGACCTGGCCAACTTCATCGGCTACGACGCCATCGCGGCAGGCCGCGAGGGAGCGAAGTCACTGGCCGAGGCCATCGGCGAGAAGGGCACGGTCGTGGAGATCCAGGGCATCATGGGCACCAACGTCGCCCAGGACCGCAGCGAAGGCTTCCAGGAAGAGATGGGCAGCTACCCGGGAATCGAGGTGGTGGCTACCCAGGCAGCGGAGTTCGACCGTGGCCAAGCACTCGACGTGATGACGAACATCCTGCAGGCCAACCCGGACATCGACGGCGTGTACGCGGCGAACGACGAGATGGCGTTGGGTGTCGTGGCGGCGTTGGAGAGCCGCGGTCTCACCGGCAAGGTGCAAGTGGTCGGTAACGACGGAATCGCTGATGCGCTCGCGGCTGTTGCGGCAGGTGACATGTACTCCACGCACGCGGAGTCGCCGTACGCACTAGGCAAGGAAGTCATCAAGATCGCGGACGCCATCGCATCCGGTGATGCTCCCAGCGAGGACGAGGTGCTGCAAGGAACGCTGGTGAAGAAGGCCGACGTACCGGACTACTGCGCCGAGATCGAGGAGATCGGCGACACCGAGACCTGTCAGGGACTCTGACTTCTGGCGGTGTCGCCTGGCCATCCGCAACGACGTGCTGCGCTGACTATGCTGTCACCTGACCCATGAGCAGACGCTGTCCGTTGCGTTGAATGACGCGACGTGGCGCCCGCGACACCGACGGAAGCCCACCTTGTTTCTTCAGCGGCGACTCCCGACCCACCTGTCGGCGGTGGACATGCTTCGGGTGTTCCGGGACCGGGCGTACCTGGTGGGGCTCATCGGTGACTGGCGGTCCGGCGACGCGGTCATCGGCTTCGATCCTCGCCATGTGCTTCCATCTGACGCCGACCCGTTCGACGCGGTCAGAGCGACAGGTGAGTCGAAGGAGAGCGAGACCGGGTTCGGAGGCGGCTGGATCGGATACTGGGGCTACCAGCTGGGGTCTCGGATCGAGTCTCTCCCGCCGTCGCCACCCCGACCGCATCAGCAACCAGATTTTCAGCTCGCCTACTACGACCACGTGCTGCGCCTGGATGCCACCTCCCGAACCTGGTTCTTCGAGGGCCTGGCCAGCTCGGGAAATGAGGCTCGCCTAGAGGAGCATCACCAGCAGGTGCTGGACGCACTGTCTCAGCCCGCTGACGGGCAGGTATTTGAGTGCGGGCCGTTCACGACGACACCGTCCGACGACGGGCACCGCGAGGCCGTCGGTCGCGCCAAGGCGCGCATCGCCGCGGGCGACATCTATCAGGCCAACATCTGCAGACGGCTCGAGGCCACCTTCAACGGCGATCCGCTCGACCTCTTCTGCGCCGGAGTCTCCGAGTTGCACCCACGATTCGCTGCGTTCGTCCGCACCGCGCACGGCTCGGTGGCGAGCTTCTCGCCCGAGCTGTTCCTCAGGCGTCAGGGAGCCCGTGTCCTGACCTCGCCGATCAAGGGGACTGCCCCGCTGACCAGCGCCCCCGACGACCTCGCCGCCTCCCCGAAGAACCGCGCGGAGAACGTGATGATCGTCGACCTGATGCGCAACGACCTCGGCCGGGTGTGCGTGCCGGGTACGGTGCGGGTCGAGCACCTCGCGACAGCTCAGGAGCATGCCGGCGTGCTCCATCTGGTATCCGGAGTCGTGGGGCAGCTACGTCAGGATGCCGATGACGCGGACCTGCTGCGTGCGACCTTCCCGCCCGGCTCGGTCACCGGGGCACCGAAGGTGCGTGCCATGGAGATCATCGCCGAGCTGGAACGGACGGGGCGCGAAGCGTACACCGGGGCGATCGGCTACGTCAGCCCCGTCGCCGGGCTGGAGCTCAACGTCGCCATCCGTACTTTTGAGTTCGCCGAGGGCCACGTGTGGCTCGGGGTCGGCGGAGGAATTGTCGCTGACTCCGACCCCGATGAGGAGTTGAGCGAGACCTTCGTCAAGGCGGCCCCGCTGCTCCAGGCCATCGGTGGACAGTTGGCTTCACCGCCGCCGCGTGACGACGCCCGCCGTCACCGTGTGGGGAACGAGCCCGGCCACCGGCTGCCTCGACCTGCCGGCAGCAAGATGCCCCGACCCGACCCCGCCATGGGCGTCTTCGAGACGATGCTGGTCAGCGTCGGCGAGGTCCTCATGCTCGACCAACACCTCGCGCGGCTCAGCAACAGCACGACTTCTCTGTACGATCGTCCTCTTCCCGAGGGGACGCGGCAACTGGTTCGAACCGCGGCCGTTGGCCTTCAGGGCACACATCGGATGCGTGTCAGCGTCGTACCAACGAGTGCCGGCCTGAGTGCCGCAAAGGTCGTCGCCCAGCCGTTGTCCGCGCGGCCGACGCAGGCCTGGCACGTGGTCCCGGTGGTCGTCCCTGGCGGTCTTGGCCGACACAAGTGGAACGACCGTCGGATGCTGCAGGTGGTCGAGCCACGACCGGGCACATGGACGTCCGACTGCGATGCGCTGCTCGTCGACACTGACGGAGCGGTGCTCGAGACCGGCCGGGGCAACGTCTTCCTCGTCATGGATGGCTCGGTGCACACGCCGGCGACCGACGGCCGCATCCTGCCGGGGGTCACCCGGCAGGCGGTCATCGACCTGCTGGAAGCGGCCGGCATCGCGGTGCACGAGACCCCATGTGCTCTGGCGGACCTGGGCGGTGCCCACGAGGTGTTCGTCACCAACTCCCTCGGCGGGGTCCGGCCCGTCGTGGAGTGTGATGGTGTGGGCTCCTGGGCGGCCCCGGGACCCACCACGGCGTGGCTGCAGGAGGCGCTGCTCAGGACCGAGGGCGCCGCCGGCGCCGTCTCGGCACCCATGTCGGCTGCGCCGAGACGAGGCCAGCGGATCCTGGTGATCGACAACTACGACTCGTTCGTCTACAACCTCAGCCAGTACATCGGCGAGCTCGCAGCGTGCCCGACCGTGCTGCGTAACGATGGCGACAGCGTGGAAGAGGTCGTCCGTCTGGCACGCACCGGCGCTTGGGACGGAATCGTCATCTCCCCAGGCCCGGGCGTGCCTGGCGACGCCGGCATGAGCAGTGAGCTGGTCGCCCGGCTCGCGGGCACGGTTCCCATCCTTGGTGTGTGCCTGGGACACCAGTGCATAGCGGAGACCTTCGGAGCGCGGGTCGGCCGTGTCGAGACGATCCTGCACGGGAAGTCGTCGCTGGTGCAGCACGACGGGCAAGGAGTCTTCGCCGCAATGGCCGGGCCGCTCACGGTCGGGCGCTACCACTCCCTGGTGGTGGAGCCGGCCAGTCTGCCGCAGCAGCTGATCGTCACCGCACGAACGGTCGACGGCGTCATCATGGGTGTTCGTCACCGCGACCTCGCCGTGGAGGGGGTTCAGTTCCACCCGGAGTCGATACTGACCCCGCGGGGGCACGAGCTGATGGCGAACTTCCTGCGCATGTGCACCTGACCAGGCCACGGAGCTGGATCGGCTGCCGTCCCTAGTAGCTCGGTCCCACCTCGCTCGCACCTGCCGCCAGGCGTACCGTTTCCTCCTCGCGGGCGACGGTGACGTCGAGCGACGTCGACGCCGACGACCGCGCTATCGCGTCGAGCTCGTCGTCCGTGCGGCGTGGGTCGTGGTGGAACAGCACCAGGCGACCGACGCCCGCGGCGGCGGCCAGGCCGAGCGCGTAGTCGATGGTCGAGTGGCCGAACGTCCGGCGTCGGGGAAACTCCTCGGCGGTGTACTGCGCGTCGTGGATCAGCACGTCCGCGTCCTTGACCAAGGCGAGGGCGGCCTCGTGGTACGGCCCGAACCCGCGGGGCCCGTCCCCGAGTGACTCCGGACTGTGGTCGGAGAGGTACGCGACCGTGTGCCGGCCGTCGTCGACCCGGTAGCCGAAGGTGCGGCCACCCTTGTGCGGGATCTCGCGGGCATGGACCGAGAAGCCTTCGATCTCGTGGTCACCCTCCTGCACCTGCCCGAACGACCAGTCCCCGCGCAGCTCGTCCGGCCTGATCGGGAAGTGCGGCGGCGACATCGCCCTGGCCAGCAGCTCCTCGGCCGGCCCGTCCTGGCCGGGGAGCAGCAGCCGGACCACGGCACCTTCTTGGTCACCGGAGCGGAAGAACGGGAGGCCGTGGGTGTGGTCCCAGTGCAGATGGCCGAGCAGGATCGTGCCCCTGAACGGCCGGCCGTCCAGCAGCTTGGTGACCCGCGCCAAGCCGGTACCGGCGTCGAGCAGCAACGTGGGGTCCTCGCCCTCCCGGGCGATCGCCACGCACGAGGTGTTGCCGCCGTAACGCACGAAGTCGGGGCCGGGCGCCGGCGTGGAGCCGCGTACCCCACAGAGATGGACCCTCATGCGGTCGGCTGCTGGCCGTCCCTCTCCTCGCGTCGGTGGCCTTCTGCCAGCTCGCGGAGCGCGGAGGTGTCCACCTGCTCCGCCGTTGCCACCGCGACCCGGACCCGGGTCCGGGCGCGCAGCGTGGACGTACGGCTCCCGCCCTCCAGCAGGGCGCGTTCGCCGCCGACGGCACCCGGACCGAGCTCGGCGACCGGCTCGCCGTCGACCAGCACCTCCAACACCCCGTCCAGCAGCAGGAACAGCTCGTGTCCGGGCTCGCCCTGTCGGACCAGGTCCTCGCCCTCGGCCAGCTTGCGCACCTTGGGCTTCGCACCACCACGCATGATCGTTGACGAGAGCGTCCGCTCCAGCGCCGTCTCGGCCACGGTGACCAGGGCCGGGCTGTCCACGTCACCCCACGGGCTGTGGTCGCCGAAGCACTGCTTGGACCACCCACCGAAGTCGGTGAGCCCGCTCTTGGCCACGAGCGCGCAGCTGTCGTCGTACACCCAGTGCCGGGGGAACGGGCTGGCGCCCGTCATCTGTGCGTTGGCGCGGCCATCGGCGTGCAGGGTGAGCTCAAGTGTCGTCCACACGGTCGGGGCACTGAGTTGGACGTACGGTGGGCGGCGCACCGTTCTGGGCATGGGAGCGCCGGTCCGCCCGCCGACTGTCTGCCGGAACCGGACCCAGCCGTCCCCGACCTCCGGCTCGTTCTGCAGGTCGGGGTAGGAGAATGCGGTGAACGTTGCCGACGAGGGACCCAGTCGCAGCGTCGTGGAGCCGATCAGCCCACCACCGTCGTGACCATGAGCGGTGATCGTGCCCGCGTCGTCGACCTCGATCCACGCCGCGAGGCGGTTGGCGAAGCGGAATCGGTCGGCATCGCGCCAGGCGACCAGGTCGCCGAGCTCGGCAGGCGGCGGTGGGTCGTAGTGCCCTACTCCCAGTGAGAACGGGATCTTCATCGGGCCGGGAATGGCCTCCGACGGGATCCACGAGACCGACGTGACTGAGGACGATCGACGCATCGTGAGCTCCTTGGACGCGGTTTGCACGGACAGTCCTACGGTTGCACCGTCGGCAGGGCATGGGCACTGATGGAGTCCTGCCGACACAGGTGGGGTAGGCACCACCGTATGTCGGCGTGCCTGCGCCCTGGTCGATTTCCTCGAACTCCCACACGCTGTGGTTGTCCCGTCCGACACTGATGGCACGCGCGCCGCGAACCCGCAGAAACAGGAGACCCGATGATCGACTCCCCTCGGATCGGGTTGTTCCTCGCCGACGACAACCTCATCGTCCGCGAGGGCGTGAGGGTGCTGCTGGAGATGGAGGACGACTTCGAGGTCCTTGGCACGGCCGCGGACTACGACGGTCTGGTGGCCGGCGCCGAGGCAACCGCGCCCCAGGTCGTCGTCACCGACATCCGGATGCCTCCCAGCTTCGCTCGCGAGGGCATCGATGCCGCAAAGGAGGTACGCAAGCGCCACCCAGGCACAGGCGTCGTCATCCTGAGTCAGTACGACGACCCCGACTACGCGGTGGCTCTGCTCTCCGAGGGCGCCGCCGGCTATGCGTACCTGCTCAAGGACCGGGTGGCCGAAGGAGACCAGCTGGCCCGGGCTGTACGCGAGGTCGCCGCCGGTGGCTCGATGCTCGACCCCAAGATCGTGGCAGCACTCACCCAGCCTGTCCGCCGCAGCGACCTGACCGCCGCCGAGGAGCAGCTGCTGCAGCAGGTCGCCGAGGGCACGCCGATCAAGGCGATAGCGGTCGCTGCCAAGACAACACCGGCCGACGTGGCGACCGCGGTCGAGCGGCTCTTCGTACGGCTCGCCGAGGGCTTGAGCGCAGGCGACCAGCAGTGCCTGGACCGCCTGAAGACCCTGCAGCAGGCGATCATCAATCGTGAGGAGCAGGGCGAGTCACTGTCCCGGCTGCTGCCCGACGGCATTGCCGCGCGGCTGCGCGCCGGCGGACACGCCGTCGGCGAGACCGAGCGTCTCAACGTCACGGTCCTGATGTCGGACATCCGGGGCTACTCCGCGATCGCCGAGCGCACCGACCCCAGCGCCCTCGCCGGACAGCTGGGTGCGCACCGCGCCAGCATGAACGGGGCGATCCACGCCGAGGGCGGGACGGTCATGCAGTTCGTCGGTGACGCGGTGATGGCGGTCTTCGGTGCGCCCGAGCCGAGCACCGATCATGCAGACCGTGCTGTCGTGGCCGCCGCCGGGATGCACCTCGCCCAGGAGGAGGTCAACGCCGTCTTCGCCGCGCAGCAGCTCGAACCGTTCGGTTTGGGGATCGGACTGTCGACCGGTGAGGTCGCGGCCGCACTGCTGGGATCGGCGGACAGGGTCGAGTACTCCCTGGTGGGTGACACCGTGAACCTCACACAGCGGTTGCAACAGTGGGCCGCGGCCGGCGAGACCGTCTTGAGCGGACCGACGATGGCCGCGCTGCGAGTCCCCGTAGCGGCGCAGGAGCTGCCCCCGGCGACGGTCAAGGGCCGCGCGCAGACGGTCCGGGCCTTCAAGATCGGCCTGCCGGAGCTGATCAGGTGAGCAGCGCCGACGTACACACCTACGCGGAGTCCTCGACCAGCACTGGAGAGCGTCCGGCCGCAACCCTGCCCCTGCCCAACGCACTGGCGTACACGATCGCCGCCGTCGCCTTCGTCGTGGCGGTCATCCAGCCGTTCGCCGTTGTCAGTCAGGGGCTGAGCATGGGAGAGGCGGTGGAGGGTTTCCTCCTGCAGAACGGCGTTTTCTTCGCCCTGCTCGGTGCGCTGATCCTCCAGCGTCGGCCAGGACACGTGATCGGCTGGCTTCTCGTCGTCGTCGGTGGGCTGGATGCGATGACTCATCTCTCGGATGAGTACCAGCTTTTCCAGCTCGGTGACCAACCCGGTTTTCCCGAGACGCAGGGTATCGAGCGACTGATCGGCTGGGTGTGGGTACCAACGGTCGCCGGAATCGGAATGGCTCTACCGCAGCTGTTTCCCGACGGGCGGTTGTTGTCTCCGCGCTGGCGGTGGCTCGCCGTCCTCGGCGCGTCCGTCACGGTGCTGCTGTCAACCCTTTTCCTGATTGATCCGAACGGGACTGGCCTCGGAGCTTTCGCGGTGGTGTTCCCGCTGTTCGGGCTTGCGATGCTGGCCAGCCTGGTCCCACTCCTTCTGCGGTACCGCCGCTCCAGAGGGATCGAACGTCAACAGCTCAAGTGGGCGTTCTATGGCCTGGTAATCAGTACCCCTCTCATCGCACTCGGTACCGCAGGTGCCTTCTGGGGAGCGAGTGCCGCGTGGTCGCTGCCCGCCCTGGTGATCCTCCCGGCGGCGATCACCGTGGCGGTATTGCGGTATCGGCTTTATGACGTTGATGTGGTGATTAGTCGGACGTTGTTGGTGGCGGGGTTGGTGGGGTTTATCACGGTGGCTTATGTGGCGATTGTGGTGGGGGTTGGGTCGTTGGTTGGTGGGGGCGGTGGTGGTGAGCCGAATGTGGTGTTGTCGGTGGTGGCGACGGCGGTGGTGGCGGTGGCGTTCCAGCCGGTGCGTCGGGGGTTGCAGCGGGTGGCGAATCGGGTGGTTTTTGGTCGGCGGGCGACGCCGTATGACGTGTTGAGTGGGTTTGCTGTGC
>Ga0136622_10000116_pt1 | contig 28955 bp, 28 predicted proteins | sample AntDrymUQ4482106_2_FD_104803 | JGI IMG/M metagenome (GOLD analysis project Ga0136622, IMG submission 104803) | Polar desert sand microbial communities from Dry Valleys, Antarctica - metaG UQ448 (21.06) | ecosystem: Environmental > Terrestrial > Soil > Desert | place: Antarctica: Dry Valley...
CCTCGAGCTCCGCGCGAGCAGGCGGCGCCGGAGCGTCGAGGGGTATCTCCTCCAGTAGCCGGTGCACAGCGTCGCCGATCTCTGTTCCTGCGAGCCCGGCTACACCCGTATCGACGCCGTGCCGCGCCGGAACCGGGGGCAGGCTCAGAACCCGCTCGGCGTAGTAGCGATACGAGCAGCGCTCGAAGAGCGAAAGAGCGCTGTAGGAGAGGCGGCGGACATCGTGCAGTGGAGGAGCCGGCGCAGGCAAGAGGGGAGGCAGCTCGAGCCCGACCGGAGCCGGGCCAAGGGGCAGCTCGGCGAATAGCTGCAGCTGTTGTGCCGCGTCTGCCGACGGGACAACCTCGGGCTCAGGCGCGACATCGGCCTCGCTAGGTTCCGAAGTTCTGGCTGACGCCGGGCCCCGGTCGACGCGCAGGAGGAAGCGCGCCTCTCCCCTGTCAACCTCCAATGGGTCGTCGCCTGCGGTCGCCACGCTCTCTCGAGCCTCGAGCCGGTCGAGCACCCAGCCGATGGGCGTCTCGCGATCGGCGGCGCGCTCAGGGTCGATCGCCCCGGAGACGATCAGCCGGTCGATCGCGCGCGTCATCGCAACGTAGTAGAGGCGGAGGCGCTCGGCCCGCTCTTGCTCGCGCTCGGCCTCCCGCACCTGCTCGAAGTCGAATACGGGTCGCCGTTCCCCGTGGGTGGGATGCACCATGCGAAATCCGAAGCGCCCGTCGGAGAGCGCGACGATCTCGCTCCCCCCGCGTGGCCCGCCGACATCGCGACCGGCGTCGGCGACGATGACGACCTTGAACTCGAGACCCTTCGCGCCGTGGATCGTCAACAGACGCACCGCGTCCGCGCCTTCCTCCTCGGCGACCGCTTCCAGCTCCTTCGCCCCGAGCGCGTCCTGGTCCCGGACGAAGCGGACGAAGCCGGGAAGATCCGTGCCGCGGATCGCCTCGTACTGACGGGCAAGGCGGCCCAGCTTCCGCAGGTTCGCGAACCGGCGCGACCCGTCCCAGCGGGCGAGCACGGCGAGGTCGTAGTCATGCGCGGCGAGGATCTCGTCGCACAACCGTTCGAGCCCCACCCGAGCCGATGCCGATACGAGCCGGTCGTATCGCTGGAGAAACGCGCGCAGCAGCCTCTCGTCCTCGTCGGAAAGATTCTCGGGCAGCCCTTTCTCGAGCGCCGTGAAGAGCGGCCGGCGAGTCGCGTTTCGGCGTATCAGGACGAGGGAGTCGTTCGAGATTCCGACCAGCGGCGACGCGAGGACGGTGGCAAGCGCGACATCGTCGTAGCGGTTGTGGAGCAGCCTCAGGTACGCGAGGAGGTCGACGACCTGCTGCTGGCCGAAGTAGCCACGGCCGGTCGCGCGGTAGGTGGGAAGGCCCTCGAGTCGGAGCGCCTCCTCGTACCGCTCGGCGTCCGTCCCGGCTGCGAAGAGCACCACGATCTCGCCCGGAAGGGCTTCTCCCGAGTCGACGAGCTCGCGCACGCGCGTCGCGATCGCGCGCGCTTCTCCGTGGCGCCAGTGCTCGCCCGAGCCGCGGTAGCTCGCCTTGTCGGTGACCATGAGCTCGACGGGATGACCGAAGACCGGGTCTGCGAACTCGGCGGACGCAGCGAGCGGCTGATACTCGTCGCCGAACGCCCCGGCGAAAAGGAAGTTCACGGCCGCGAGCACCTGTGGACGGGAGCGGTAGTTCGAGCGCAGCGTGAGCAGGTTCGAGGCCAGCGCGCGACGCTCGCGGAAGACCTCGACGTCCGCGTGCCGGAACCCGTAGATCGACTGGAACTCGTCGCCGACGGTGAAGACCTCGGTCAGCTCAGGATGAGCCGCCAGGTCGACGATCTCGCACTGGAGGCCGTTCGTGTCCTGGAACTCGTCGACCATGAGGAGGCGAAAGCGGAGCCTGACCGTGTCACGCACGTCCTCGGAGTCGCGCAGCAGGTCGCGTGCGGCGAGTTGGAGATCCTCGAAGTCGACGACCGACTCGCGCCGCTTCGCGGCGTCGTACTCCGCTGCGAAGCGCTCGAGCAGCTCCTGGAGCAAGTCGCGGTCGTGCGCTGCCAGCTCCTCGAGCGAAGAGCGCTCGAGGGCCTTCCGCGCGAGCTCGTATGACGCGGCGCGCGATCCACGAGCCTGGAGCGCCGAGAGATCGACAACACTCACGGCCGAAGCCGATTCCACGACGATTCGCAGCGCTTCCGTCGCAGATCCCCGTTGGCTCACGGTCGCAGACTCGTCGGCAGCGAGTGGGGCTGCTTCCTCGCGAAGAGCGCTGATCGCCTCGGCGAGCGGCGGGCGCTCTCCGAGTTCGAGCACGAGGTCACGCCCGGACGAACGGAGCGTCTCATAGACGCCGGTCAACATCCGCCGCAGGCCGTCCGCGCGGTAGGTGGCGAGGAGTCGCAGTCGCTCCTCGTCGCCGCTCGCGCAGAATTCCTCGAGCGCCCGCTCGAACGCCTCTCCGCGCACAACGGCGGCGCCCGCATTCTCGAGCTCCCTGAACCTCGGGTCGAGCCCCACGGCGAAGGGATGAGCCTTCAGGAGCCGATTGCAGAAGCCGTGGATGGTCGAGATCCACGCGCCGTCGAGCTCACGGGCGAGATCGGGGCGATTACGCTCGACGAACGCCGCTCGGATCCGCGAGCGCAGCTCGCCGGCCGCCTTGCGTGTGTAGGTGATGACGAGGATCGAGTCGACGTCGAGGCCTCGCTCGCAGACCGCGCGGACGTAGCGTTCGACGAGCACCGACGTCTTGCCGGTGCCCGCGCCGGCCGATACGAACACCGTGCCCGCTGCTTCGACGGCGGCGAGCTGCTCGTCGTTCAAGGGAGTCGTGTGCTCGACGACCGTCGTCATGCGCGCGGCACCCGGCAGATCGGCCACAGGTCGCACCATGCCGGGCAGCCGTCGCCCTTCGGGTCGTGCTGCACGTCGCCCGAGCGGATGCGCTTGGCATTCGCGCCGGCGCGCTCGCGCGCTGTCTCCACCTGGGCCCAGAATGCCTCCTCGTCCAGGTAGTCGTCTTTGGCAAAGCCCGGGAGGTCCTCGCGGGCAGACTCGCGGAGCATCCCGCGAGTCAGCCGCTTGCCCGAGAGCGCGCGGTACACGCCGCCGAGAGGCTCGACGCCGACGAGGTCGCGTAGGGCAAGGACGTACAGCGGGATCTGGAGGCGGAGGTCACGGTCGATGTCTCGCGCCGAATGCGCGCCTTTGCCTGACTTGTAGTCCTGGACGATCCCGCGCGCCGAGTACGGGTCGATGTCGATCCGGTCGATCTTCCCCGAGAGTCGGAGGCCGTCGCCGAGATCGAGCCCGCGCTGAAGCTCAGGCGCCGCCCGCTCGGAGCCGAACGCGACCTCGAGCCGGCGTGGCACGAAGGTCATCTCGGAGGCGGCCTCGTCGCGCAGGAAGCCCTCGAGGTCGGCGATGAGCGTCTGCCTGAGCTCCGCCGCCTGGAGGTCGGTCAAGTCGAGCCGAACCCCCGACTCCAACGCCGCGTCCAGGCAGGTACGCACGAGAGCGAGGGCGGCATCGAGGTTTTCCGGCGTCACGCGCTCCGAGTCGAGCTCCCGCGGCAGCGCCGCGTAGAAGCGGTTCAGCGTCGTGTGCGCGACCTGCCCCCTGAGCATGGGATCGGGCTCGGCGTCGATCGTCTTCGGATCAATGACACGCTCCACCAGCCAAGCCGAGGAGCAGTCGGCGAACCGCTCCAGCTCGGTCGCAGAGAACACCGTCCTCGACGACATCGGCTCGAGAACGGCAGGGCTGTTGAGAGTCGTTGGGCGGTCGAAGGCACGACGGGCGCGCTCGAGCCGCCGCGACCATCCGTTCGCCGCGGCAAGCTCCTCGGCGCCCTTGGCGTCGTCGATCGTCAGGCGCGCCAGCGCGCGCGCACGCTCGCGCTCGCTCGGCGCCGAGTCCAGAGTCCAGGTCAGGCTGGACAGCGGGCGGCGACGGGTCGCGCGAGAGACCTCTGCGGGCGCGTAGAGCGCGCGAACGTCGTCCCAGAATGGGCTCGGCTCGCGCGGAACCCCCTCGTCGCTGGCAGCCTCACGCACGAGAACGAGACGCCGGGTGGCTCGCGTGCAGGCCGTGTAGAAGAGATAGCGGTCACGTGCGACCGTGTTCGGTCGCTCGAGCCGACCGCCGAGCTCTCGGCGGACGTCGTCGTCGAGCAACGGTGTTGGCCGGTCGCGACGCGGGAGGCTTCCCTCCTCCAGGCCGAGCAGGAAGACGACGTCGAAGATCCTCGTGCGCGCGCGACCGTAGTCGAGGACGGCCACGCGACCGGTCTCGGCGGCGGCCACCGGTCGTACGCTGGTCCGTTCCAAGGCGGCGATGACGTCTTCAGGAGCGATGCCACGGGCGTCGAGCGACGCAGGGGCCGCGAAGCGGGCGCCTTCAGGGATTTCGCGCGACTGGAATCCGCGCTCGCGGATGCCAGTCTTGCGCAACGCGAAGTCTGCGAGCTCTTCGAGTGTGCGCTCCACCGCTCTGTAGGCGCGCGCGTCGCCGCGAGCGTCGTCTCCGACAGGCGGCGCGTCGAGCCCCCAGGCGTTTCGGATCATCGTCCGCAGCAGCGCGCGGGCGGCGGTGACCGGATCTACCTCGGCGCGCAGCTGGACGAGTGCGGGGATGTGCGCGCCACGCAGCTTCTCGGTCTCCTCCTCGACCCGCACCGGATCTGCGATCGCGCGTCCGCGCAGGCGCCCTTCGACGAAGTCGACCGAGCGCCGCTCGAGACCCGAGAACGGCGACCTCAAGAACGCGAACAGCTCGCCGCGGCCGCCGCCACGCCATGCGTACCGGAGAAGCGCGAGCAGGGCGTCGCCGAGCGGAGCCTCGCCGAGCCGCGACGACTGCTCGAAGGCGTACGGAATGGCAAGTGGGCCCAGCACGGAGTCGAACGCCGCGCGCCAGCGCTCGGGCGACTCGCAGACGATCCCGATCTGGTCGGGTGGTGTTCCCTCGCGGACGAGGCCGAGGAGCTCGGCGGCCAGGAGCTCGACCGTGCCGCGGGCGCCCGCGCCCTCAAGGAGCTGAAGCGATCCCTCGAGCGATTCCTCCAACACGCGTCCGTCGCCGAAGAGCTCTCGCTCGAGATGAGCCAGCGGTCTGGGCACGGGGCGACCCTCGACCGGCGGCAGCTCCTCCACCGCGCCCGCAGCGAGAGCGGCGAGGTCGCCGACCGTACGCTCGAGGGCGGCGAAGGCGGGCCGCCCCGGCTCGTATGGGATCGAGACGGTCACCTTCGCGCGCGCCGCGAGCGCCTCGATCAGCGCCCACTCCGCTCCGGTCAGATCCTCGAAGCCGTACGCGAAGACGGGCTCGCGGCCCCAGGCCTGCAGGTCGTTCTGGATCCGCTCGGCGGCGCGTCGCCGGAGCCCGTCCCGATCCCAAAGCCCGAGACCGTCAAGCTCCGCGCGATACGCACGAGCGAGGCTTCCGAGCTCGCCGCCAACCGAATCGGGATCGACGAGAGCCGACTCGAGCTCCCCGAGCGCCGCCAGGAGCACCTCGGTGAACCCGGTCGAGGCCGCCGAAGCGTCGAGAGCGTCGAGAGACGTGTCTGCAATCGCGCGTCGCGCGGCGAACGCTCGCTGGGCGTCGCTTGCCACACCACGCCTCTCGCGATGTCCGGCGGCAATATGCTCGAAGAGATCGTCGAAAGTGCCTATGCGTCCTGCGAGCAGCGCCCGACGGCGCCGGAGAAGATCGCGCTCGACGCGCTCGACGTCCGCCCGGTTGGGCACGACGAGCCACGGATCGTGCTCGAGCACGTCGAGATAGCGCTCGAGGAGCAGCGCGACCTTGCCGGCATGCGCCGGCCCCACGACGAGCGAGAGACCCATCCGTTCATGGTAATCCCGGCTCCCGACGCGATTTCGTACGCAGGCGTTGCTTGTGTGGAAAGAGCGAGAAACGCCGGGGTCAGGTCTTGATCTGTGCAGCGCATCTCAGATGCACAGATCAAGACCTGACCCCATCCGCTACGCGGCCGCTGTCGCCTTGGGCCTTCGTCCGCGCCGCGCGACTGCATTGCCGGGCATACCGCCAGAGCATTCGTCGCAGAGATCTGCCTGCTTCGAGCCACGGCGCGCGTCGGTGAAGTTGAGGCGCATGAGCGCGCCTCTGCCCTCGGCGACCTCCTTCGAGCAGCTATCGCACACGAGGATTGTCTTTCTTGCCACGATTCTTCCTCCTTATCAGCGGATGGAATTCAGCACAGTACGAAATACAGATTCCAAATGCAAGGGCGAATGACACTCTTCATTCCTGTTCAATAGACTCTAGCCCATGAAGACAATCGTCGTGCTGGAGGGGGATCAGACCGGACAGGAGCTGCTCGAGGAATCGCTGCGCGTGCTCGCCGCCGACGTCGTTGGAACGTCCCTCGAATTCCCGCGTTTCGATCTTTCGTTGGAACAGCGACGGGCAACGAAGAACCAAGTCGTCCACGAGGCAGCCGCGGCGATCGTGGAGCACGGGTACGGCCTGAAAGCGGCGACGATCACGCCTGAGCGCGCCGGTGACGTGGGCTCACCCAACCGCATGCTTCGCGAGGAGATCGGAGGGAAGGTCATCGTCAGGACCGGGCGGCGGATTCCGGGCATCGTCCCGTTCGGCGGCGTCCATTCACCGATCTCGGTCGTGCGCATGGCGGTCGGCGACGCCTACGGCGCAAAGGAATGGCGTGAGGGCGAAGGCGACACCGAGGTCGCGCTCCGCACGGAGCGGATCGAGCGCGTGGTCTGCCGAGCCGTGGCCGAGTTCGCATTTCGGCAGGCCGAGCGCATGGAGGCGAAGGTGTTCGGCGGGCCGAAGTACACGGTGAGCCCGATCTACGAGGGCATGCTCAAGGAGGAGATGGACGCCGCCGCCGAGCGGCACCCCGACGTCACGTACGAGCCTCAATTGATCGACGCCACGTTCGCTTTGCTCATCTCATCCAGCGGCGCGCCGATGGTGATCCCGGCTCTGAACCGCGACGGAGACATCCTCTCCGATCTCGTGCTTCCGCTCTTCGGCTCCATCGCAGGATCCGAGTCGCTGCTCGTGGCGTTCGGCGACGACTATGTTCCGAGCGCGCTCGTGGCAGAGGCAGCACACGGCACCGCGCCTGCTCTCGAGGGAAAGGACATCGCGAACCCCCTGGCCATGATTCTCGCGGCGGCCGCGCTGCTCTCGCACGCGGAAGAGGAGAATCTGCAGACGGCGGGCCGAGCGATCCGCGAGGCATCCCTCGAAACCGTGGCAGAAGGACTGCGAACAGCCGACTTGGGTGGTCACGCGGGCACACGGGAGTTCACCGACGAGGTGATCCGACGTACGAAGCAGAAGCTCGAGATCTGGGCAGCCTTGTAGGCGCAGAGCGGAATCCGCTCGCGCGGATTCCGCTCGCGCAAATCCCTGAAGGCGTCCGCTTCGCGGCCGCTGCCTGTGGTTTCACATGAGCCTCGCCAAGCTCGGCCCACGCGTGCCGGTTGCGCGAACGGGCTTGCACCCCTCCCAATAGAGTCTTGTCCGCATGCGAGTCGCGGTTCCGAGGGAGACGGCTCCCGGCGAGCGTCGCGTGGCGCTCGTTCCCGAGACGGTTTCCAAGCTCCGCGACGCGGGCTTCGAGATACGGGTCGAGCGCGACGCGGGGGCTGCCGCGGGATTCTTCGACGAGGCGTATGTGGAAGCTGGAGCCGAGCTCGTGGACACAAACGCGCTCCTCGACGGCGTCCGAGGAGTCGTCCGCGTCGCCAAGCCTTCGCAGCAGGAAAGCGAGGCGCTGGCGCCTGGCACGATGCTCATCGGATTCCTGCAGCCGCTGACCGACGCAGAGGGAATCCGTCGGCTGCGCGAGCGAGGCGTCGACGCGTTCGCGATGGAGTCGATCCCGCGAATCACGCGCGCGCAAGCGATGGACGCGCTCTCCTCTCAGGCGACGGTGTCGGGCTACAAGGCAGTGCTCCTAGCGGCCGACCGGGTGCCGAAGCTCTTTCCGATGCTGATGACCGCCGCCGGCACGATCGCCCCGGTGCGGGCGCTCGTCATCGGCGCAGGCGTTGCGGGACTACAGGCGATTGCGACGGCTCGCCGCCTGGGTGCAGTCGTCTCCGGCTTCGACGTCCGGCCGGCCGTGCAAGAACAGGTGGAGAGCCTCGGCGCGGCTTTCCTGGACCTTGGCGTTCGGGCAGAGGAGACCGAAGGCGGCTACGCGACCGAGCTCACGTCCGCGCAACAGGCGGAGCAGCAAGCCGCGCTCGCCGAGCGTATTCCCGATTTCGACGTCGTGATCACCACCGCCGCGGTTCCCGGACGCCCGGCGCCGAAGCTCATCCCCTCCTCCGCTGTGGAGCGCATGCGGCCCGGCTCCGTGATCGTCGACCTCGCGGCGGAGACCGGCGGCAACTGCGAGCTGACCGTTCCCGATGAGGTCGTCGAGCACGGTGGCGTCTCGATCGTGGGAACGACGAACCTCCCCTCGTTGATGGCGTACCACGCGAGCCAGCTCTACTCGCGCAACGTCGCAGCGCTGCTCCAGCACCTCGCGCCGAACGGTGAGCTGGCGCTCGACTGGGAGGACGAAATCACGGCCGGCGCGTGCGTGACAAGACCGAAGGAGGCGGGCGTATGACCGACCTGCCGCTCGTCATCGAGCTGACGATCCTGGTGCTGGCAGCGTTTCTCGGGTTCGAGGTGATCGCCAAGGTGCCGACGATGCTGCACACGCCGCTCATGTCGGGGGCGAACTTCATCCACGGGATCGTGATCGTCGGCGCGATCATCGTCCTTGGTACCGCCGACGACACGTTCACCAAGATCATCGGCTTCGCCGCGCTGGTGCTCGCGACCGCGAATGTCGTCGGCGGCTGGTTCGTGACAGACCGGATGCTCGGGATGTTCAAGCGCCGTCCTGAGCCCAAGAAGGAAGGCGAATGATCTCGGATCCCGATGTCGTCGCGATCCTCTATCTGGTCACGATCGCCTGCTTCGTCGTCTCCCTGAAGTTTCTCGCGTCGCCTCGGCATGCACGCAAGGGGAACTGGATCGGCGGCCTGGGAATGCTCTTCGCGATCGGGACGACGCTCTTGCTCGAAGGGATCGAGAACTGGATTCTGATCATCGTCGCGCTCGTGCTCGGCAGCGTCGTCGGCCTGATCGGAGCGCGGAACGTCCGCATGACCGCGATGCCGCAGATGGTGGCGATCTTCAATGGGGTCGGCGGAGGCGCGGCGGCGCTGGTCGCGCTCTCCGAATGGCACAACGCGGCGGATCCTCTGCGGGAAGAGACCGTCTCGATCGTTCTCTCCGCCCTGATCGGCTCGATCTCGTTCTCGGGCTCGGTCGTCGCCTTCGCGAAGCTGCAGGAGCTCGTCAGCGGACGCCCGATCGTCTTCTCAGGCCAGAACATCGTGAATATCGGCGTCGTGGGTAGTGCCGCGGCCCTCGGAGTTGCCGCAGTTGCGGGCCTCGGGGAGCAGTGGGTGGTCTACGGTCTGATCGGGCTCGCGCTCATGTTCGGAGTGATGTTCGTCCTCCCCATCGGCGGGGCCGACATGCCCGTTGTCATCTCCCTCCTGAACGCGTTCACGGGACTCGCGGCCTCCGCAACCGGGTTCGTCCTCGACTCGACTGTCCTCATCGTCTCGGGGATGCTCGTCGGCGCAGCGGGGACGCTGCTGACGCTGCTGATGGCCAAGGCGATGAACCGCTCCGTGGCAAACGTCCTCTTCGGCGCTTTCGGACAGGTGCAGACCGGCGCGGCGGCGACTCGAGCCGACGATGGCAGAACGGTCCGCGCAACATCGCCGGACGACGTGGCGGTGCAGCTCTCCTTCGCGCGCAAGGTCATCGTCGCCCCCGGGTACGGCATGGCGGTGGCGCAGGCGCAGCATGACGTCCGCCAGCTCGCAGACGTCCTCGAGGAACGGGGAGTCGACGTGAAGTACGCGATCCACCCGGTCGCAGGGCGCATGCCCGGCCACATGAACGTGCTGCTCGCCGAGGCGAACGTGCCCTACACGCAGCTTCATGAGATGGACGAGATCAACCCCGATTTCCCGCAAACGGATGTCGTACTCGTCATCGGGGCGAACGACGTGACGAACCCGGCGGCCCGCAGTGACCCCGGCAGCCCGATCTACGGCATGCCGATCCTCGACGTGGACAAGGCCGCGAGCATCGTCGTCCTCAAGCGCTCGATGAATCCAGGGTTTGCGGGGATCGACAACGAGCTCTACCTCGATGCGAAGACGACGATGCTGTTCGGCGACGCCAAGGACTCGGTGCTGAAGCTGATCTCGGCCGTCAAGAATTCGTAGGCGCGAGGCTTGCCTCGCCCGCCAACCCTGATGCGACCTGTAGAAAGAGATGTGTGAACGACGCCACCGTGATCACGGACGAGAATGAGCTTCGCAAGCTGCTTGGCGAACCGGCCGAGGTCGTCCGCTCGAAGGTCACCGACCATGTAGACGAGCTGACCCGGGAGTTCATCGATCGTTCCCCATTTGTACTTCTCGCCACCTCGGGTGCGGACGGGACGTGCGATGTCAGCCCGCGCGGGGACCCGCCTGGGTTCGTTCGCGTCATCGACGAACGCCGGCTTCTGTTGCCCGAGCGTCCTGGAAACAGGCTTGCGGACTCACTCCGAAACATCTTGAAGAATCCACGGGTAGGGCTCCTCTTCGTCATCCCGGGAGTCGGTGACACGCTCCGCGTGAACGGACGTGCGAGGATCGTGACCGATCCAGAGCTACTCGCGCCGTCAGCGGTCGAGGGCAAAACGCCGAGACTCGGTCTTCTGATCGAGATCGATGAGGCATTCACGCACTGCTCGAAGGCATTCCTTCGCTCGCAGCTCTGGGATCCGAATCGTCATGTCGATCGCAGCGATCTGCCGACGTCAGGCGAGATCCACCGCACACTCGACCCTTCGTTCGACGCCGAGGCGTACGACGTCGCCCGGGCAGAGCGATACGCGCGGCGCGAGAACTTCTACTGAACGAGCAATCGCGAAGGCTCGAAGAGGTCGAGCAGCGGATCGCGGTCGCCGAGGATCGCACGCGCGACGAGTCTCCCGCAAGCGAAGCCGAGGACATTGCCGTGGCCGGAGTAGCCGCCTGCGATCCACACTCCGTCCGCACCGGGCAAGCGACCGACCGCGGGCAGGAAGTCGAAAATCATCCCGAAAATCCCCGCCCAGCGGTAGTCGACTCGGAGCGGACGGCCGACCAGCGACGCGACGAAGTCTTCGAGCGCCTGCTGCACCTTCGGCGTCAGGACCTCGTCGGCGGTGAACTCCTCCTGGAGCGAGACGTCGCGGAAGCCGCCGGCCACGATCCGCCCGTCCTCGGCCTGGTGCCAGTAGTCGTAGCCGTGACGACCGTAGTGCGGGATCTCGAAGAGACGCTCGGGAATGGGCTCGGTGGCGATCACCTGACCCCTAGTCGGGACGGTGAGCCCCTCGAGCTCCCCGGCTAGGCCGCTCGGATAGCCGTCCGTGGCGACGACGACGGTGTCTGCTCCCGTCTCGGCTATCGACGCGATCCGTGTGTGCTCGTGGATCTCGGCGCCGGCAGCCGCGGCGCGCGCGGCAAGTCGCCGGACGACACGCGCTGGCTGAAGCACCCCGTCCTGCGGATGGAAGATCGCGGCCGGATACCTACCTCCCAGTGGCGCAGACAACTCATCGCGCCAATCCACGTCGAACCCGTCCGCCTGTAACGCTGCGTGTTCCTCCTCGAGCTCCGCTCGCTCCTCGTCGTCCGCGGCGATGCGAAGGCTGCCGGTCGGGCGAAAGGCGTCGCCCGCCGGCCGCGCGAGCTCCCGTAGCTCACGCTCCGTCCAGCGCCAGAGCGCGGCAGCGTTTTCCCGGCCGATCGAGTCGACCATGACGGGATACGGAGCCGCCCCGCCGCGCAACGCGAAGCCCCCATTCCGCCCGCTCGCGCCGCCCGCGATCTCACGCGCCTCGTACAACCTGACTTTCAACCCGGCCTCGGCAAGCGCCAGCGCGCACGAGCAGCCGGTGATTCCGCCGCCGACGACAGCCACGTCCGGCTTGCTCTGAAGCACCCTGTGCGGCCTCGGCTCGTGCGGCTCCTCGAGCCAGTACGAGGTCGTGGTCACTTGGCCTCCAACAACTCGATCGCGCCAGTTACTCCGCGTCTCGGCTCCTCGGCGAACCACCAACGGTCGTCAGGCTCGAGCGCTTCGAGGATCCTGATGTAGCTGACCGCATGATGGACGTATGCGAGCGGATGCGCCAAGTCATAAGACGATCGCAATTCGTCTGGTGAGCCGTAGTCCGACCACATGCCGAGATACGTATCGAGCATCGCCTCTCGAGCCGACGCGTCGTTGCACCTGGGCAGAAACGTCGGCAGGTCGAACAGCGGATGGGACACGCACCCGTCCGACCAGTCGAAGATGCGCAGCTCGGTGCCGTCGACCATGACGTTCCCAGGGTGCAAGTCGCCGTGGATGAGCGTCTGCGGCAGCGGACCCCGAGCAAGCTCGTCGCAGCGGCGCTCGAGCTCAGAGACGTTCCGAGTACGAGGAACTCCGGCCTCGTCGAAAGCAAGCCCGATCTCGCCTTGGAGTACAGCCAACGTGCGGTCGTGTGCGCCATACGCGAAGAGCTCCTCGTCGCGCCCGATCCAGCCTTGCTGCATACGCGCTGCAGCAACCAGCGCCTCTACCCACCGCTCGTGATTCAGCTCCCCGATCTCCGTTCCGTGCAGCTCGCGCATCAGCATCCAGCCACGCGAGACATCCACGGCGAAGACTGCGGGAACGAGCGTTGGATGCTCCGCAGCGAGCGCTCGGGTCAACGAGGTCTCGTGCTGGAAGATCGAGAACACCGCTTTCATGTAGACATGACCGTCCCCGGTCCCGCGCCGCAAGACCGACGAGAGTGGCCACTGCTCCACGACTTCGACCGGTCCCACCGGCTGCAGACCGGCTTCGACCATGCTCGTCTCCATCCAGCTCGACGCCTCGCCGAGCCATCCAGGTCGAGCCCACGGAGGGCGCGCCTCGGGAATCGGCGCCCCTCGCGCGATTGCGAGCCACCTCTCGACGTACGGCGCCAACCCTGGCGGCGAGAGCACGTCGGGATCCGCGTCGTCGAGCGCGAGCCACTCGATCTCTGGTGGTGGCGCCCACTCCGCGTTGGGCGCATCGAACTCGTAGAGCGCGGAGCTTGCTTCGCGCGTTGTCTCGTTCCAAAGTATCCGAGCTGGCCGCAGGTACGGCGCGTCAAGCGAGTACGCCTGTTGTACCGCTTCGATGACGCCCGCAGCGCCGGATCGGCTGCGCAAACACGGGAGTCTTCCTCCGACCGCGAGCAGCGCCGATCGGCCTGCATCCGGCACCAGCACGAAGCTGTCCCGCTCATGTTGCATCGGACGGCGATCCTAGACAGATGTGCGATAGACCCCGTCCTCAAGGGCGACCCTTCTTCCCAGCTCGAGCTCGACGAGCGCGGCCGACGCCTGTGCGGGCTGGACCCCCGAGACCCGCATCAGCTCGTCTGCCGTCAACGCCCTGTCGCGCAGACTTTCCAGCAAGGCTTGCGCGTCGGGTCCGAGCGGCGCACCCTCCGGCTTGGCCGGAACAAGATCGAACAGCTCGAGGATGTCTCCGGCGCACGTCACCGGTATGGCGCCGAGACGAATCAGCGCATTCGTGCCGGCGGAGAGGGCGCTCGTGATCTCGCCGGGGACCGCGAATACGTCGCGCCCTTCCTCCAGCGCGAAGTCGGCCGTGATCAGAGCGCCACTCCGCTCGCGGGCCTCGACGACGACGGTCGCCTCGCAGAGTCCCGCGATGATCCGGTTGCGGGCCGGAAAGCGCCAGGGCGCCGGCTCGATACCCGGCTCGTACTCGGAGACGATCAGGCCCCGCTCGCAGATTCGTCGCGCGAGCTCGGCATGCGCGGCTGGGTAGTCGCGGTCGATCCCGCACCCGAGCACGGCGACGGTGACTCCGGCCTCGAGCGCGCCGCGATGGACGTCTCCATCGATCCCTCGAGCCATCCCGCTGACGACGGCGAGCCCTGCGGCCGCCAGCTCGCGCCCGAGAGAGCGCGCCACTGACCGGCCGTAGGACGAGCACGCGCGAGCCCCAACCACGGCAACCGCAGTCTGCGAGAGAAGCTCATCACTCCCACAACCCCGAACGAAGAGCCCAGGTGGCGGATCGTGGATCGCAGCCAGCAGCCTGGGATATTCGGCGTCACGACGGCGCAGGCGGCGAATCTCCGTCATGTTGGCATCCGATACGAGAGCGCCTCGGCGAGGTGCGCAGGCTCGACCTCGTCCGCCCCCGCGAGCGCTGCGATCGTGCGTGCGACGCGTGCGACTCGAACTCGCCCGCGGCCGGAAAGCGGGAGCCGGTCGACCGCGCTCGAGAGGAGCTCGGACGCAGATTCGGTCCTGCGTGGGAGCACGACGCGCAGGCGAGCGCGCGCGTCCTCGACTCGCTCCCGAACAGCTGCCGATGCCTCCCCGGGTGGCGCCGCGAGCTCGGCAGCACGCGGTCGCGGCATCGCCACGGCAAGGTCGAAGCGGTCGAGGAGCGCCCGCGAGAGCTTCTCGCGGTATGCGGCGAGCCGCTGCGAAGTGCACGCGCACTCGACCGCCGGATCGCCGCGGGCGCCGCACGGACACATGTTCATCGTCCCGACGAGCTGGAACCGTGCCGGGAAGATCGCGTGTCCGCCCACGCGCGCGATCGCAACGACGCCGTCCTCGAGCGGCTGGCGGAGGGCCTCCAAGACCGAGCGTGGGAATTCCGGCAGCTCATCGAGTAGGAGGACGCCACGATGGGCAAGCGAGACCTCGCCCGGACACGGTCCCGTGCCGCCTCCGACCACGGCGGGAGCCGACGCGCCGTGATGCGGCGCCCGGAATGGGGGCACGGTGATGAGAGGGCGCTCCGCCGGCAAGAGGCCGCAGACCGAGTGGATCCTGGTCACCTCCAGGGCCTCTTGCCGTTCGAGCGGCGGCAGGATTCCCGGGAGCCGCCGGGCGAGCATCGTCTTCCCTGTTCCAGGGGGACCCATCAAGAGTAGGTTGTGGTCGCCGGCCGCCGCGACTTCGAGCGCGCGGCGAGCTCGCTCCTGCCCGCGCACGTCCGCGAGATCGGGAACCGATTCCTGCTCGAGCGCATCGGCCAGCAAGGGATCGAATCCGGGAGCGTCGATCTCGCCGCGGAGATACGCGACGACCTCAGCGAGATGCCGGACGGCAATCGGCTCGACTCCGGCGAGCGCGACCTCCGGCGCCGACTCCGCGGCGCAGACAACGCGCTGCAGTCCCTCCCGCCGAGCGCCCTCCGCCACGGCGAGCGCGCCGGCAACCGGCCGCACCCGCCCGTCCAGCGCCAGCTCGCCCACAGACGCGTGCTCGGCGAGCCGCTCGGGAGGCACCTGCCTTGTCGCCGCAAGGACTGCGAGCGAGATCGGGAGATCGAACCCGGATCCCTCCTTGCGCAGCGCGGCAGGCGCGAGATTGACCGTGATCCTGCGATTCAGCGGCCATTCGAGCGACGCGGAGACGATCCCGCTTCGCACGCGGTGCTTCGCCTCCTGGCAGGCCCGGTCGGCGAGCCCGACGATGGCGAAGCCCGGAATGCCCAGCTGCAGGTGGGCCTCGACCTCGACCTTGCGCGGCTCGAGACCGACGAGAGCGTGGGTGACCGCGCAGGCGAGCACCTCGCCGACGGTAGGCGCGAAGGCGTCACACATGGTCAACGCCTTCGCGCCGGAACGTCTACAAGTTGCTCAGCCGGTGAAACACAGCACGTGCACGGTGAAGTTGCTCGACTCCCCCGTGTCGTTACCACCCACTGCCACGAAGCCGTTCACCTGATTCTGCGGATTGAGGAGAGGCTCGATCTCTTGCGTGACGAGCTTGAGATCCGAGCCGTCGTCGCCCCACGAGGTTCCCGCTGAGATCGCTCGCTCGCTGCCTTCGCAGCGGCGTTCGATACGACCGGTGTTGAAGACGCCGTCGATCGCGCCGTCGACAACGCTCGTCACAGCAGTTCGCACCGTGATCGCGCCGATGACACCGGCAGGCCCAGCCGCGCCAGCGGCTCCGGTAGGACCAGCCGGCCCCTGCGGTCCGGTCGGCCCTGCCGGGAGCTGTCCCGGCGCAAAGTCGGCCCGCAACAACGAGCGGTTCGCGACCTTCGACGAGTTGACCGCATTCGATCTGATCTTCGGACTCGTAACCGCGGCGAACTGCAGTTGCGCAGGTCCGACGCTGTTCCTCGCGAGCTGACTCACCGCTGCCACGCTCGTTCCTCCGAGCGCGATCAGTAGCGCGACGCACGCGACCACCATTGCCGGCGACGGCCGCCGGTTCCAGAGCTCTCTCATGTGTGTGCCCCCTTTCAGGGTCTCTTGCGGGTCAGGCTACCCAGCCCCTCGGTCGGGCTCAGTCGACCCGCGCCAGTCTTTACGCATCTCTTACGCACGGCGCCGACGAGGCCTCGGGGGTGGATCCGCGAGCTTGGCAAGATCGAGGTTGCCCTGGGCATCGCCGAAAATCTCATGCGCATCTTCACGAATGCGGGCGACCTCCGAGGCTGCGCGAGCCGTGATCAGGCCAGAAAGGATTGCGGTCGTCCGGATCAGCCGCGCCCGAAAGTCGGCGATACCGCTCACACGCTCCCAGAACTCATCCGAGGCAAGGACGAGAATATTCGGGTCGGACCGGAGCGCTCGAGATGCACGCCGCCCGGACAACACGGCGATGTACAGATCGACGCGTCGTTTGCTTGCTCGAATCGCGCCCGCGGCTCGGCGAAGTGCATCGACATCGGAGCGTCGACCTCCGGCGCTCTTTGTGTTTGGCGCGGACTGGATCGCGTAGAGCTCGACGACTCCGGGTCGTTCGAGCTGGAGATCGACGCCACTTCCTGGCTTGAAGCCGTCCGAGACGATTCGAGCGACTTCCTCCTGCCATGTGCCGAGATGACCCTCGATCGCGGAGGTCTCGCGATCTTCCAACACTCGATCTACCCATTGATCAACAGTTATCGCCCCGCGAGCCGTATAGATCATTGGGTTGCGCGTCGCAAGCGTGTGGGCGTTGACGCGCTCGAGGTTTTCCTCGAGCGGCTCTGCGACAAAGCGCTCGAATGCGATGACGATCGCCTCGGCTACCGTCGTGGAGACGCTGAGAGTTGCCGCGACACTCGAGACTAGACCGGTGGGCCTAGTGTCAGCCGGCGACATTGCAGACGAGCACACTCTCGAAGAACTGCCCGGCCCGTCGCCCGGTCCGTCTGTTCACGTGACGCGTGAGAGACTGATCGAGCCGCAATCCTGCCTTGTCGAGCACATCCGGGAAGAGACCCCGCGAGTCGTTGACGACGATCACGACTGGAGCACCCGGCGGAAGCTGCCGTGAAGCATTCGCAAAGACCGCGACCATCCCGTCGACGTACTCTCGCAGTGCCTGCCGCGATGTCCCACGCCGTGCCCGCCCGAGCTCGATGTCGCTGCGATCGTCTAGACCGAGCAGCTCGTACGCATAGCGATGTTGCTCGTGGTAGTCGATGAGGCCCGGGTACGGAGGTGACGTGATGACGCCATGCGGCTGAATCGGCAGCTCCAAGTTCTGCGAATCAGCATGAATGACCTCAACGGCGCTGCTCGTGCGGACGTCAGAGAACTCGCGGATCCGGCGCACGGTGTCTGCCGTGTAGCGGGCGAGAAACTTTGCCGCTTCGTCGACCGGCGTGCATGTGCGCTTGTGCTTGTGGCAGAAGTACGGCTGCCGCACTGGCCGGCGCGGGAAGTCGAGGTCATAGTGGGTCGTCAAGCGAGCGGATCGTGCGGCGCGCGACAGGATAATTTTCGCGACGTCCAACGCGGGATTCTCGAGCCTGTCAGACGCTAATTCGCGGTACCGGAGTAGCTCGCCGAGCGACCGATTCGAGTACCAACGTCGCAGCCACTTGCTCGCATCACGCGTCGGCGCCGGGCCCGCCTGACGAGCCTCCTCAAGCGTCGAACGGAGCGAAAGCTCGACCGCGCCCAACGAGTATTGAGTGACCTTCACCCGCGACAACAGGCAGTTGAAGGCGGAAATATCGCAACCCACGGAATCCGCGCCGAAAGTGTTGGCTTCGACGAGCGTCGTGCCCGACCCAACGAATGGGTCGTAAACGCAAGCGCCGGGTGCGAAGTAGCGTTCGAGGAAGACCTCGACGAGCTGCGGGATGTACTTGCCGAGGTAGGGATGCAGCTTATGGACGTGTTTGGTCCGCTGTATCTGCGGAAGTTCGTGCTCGGACCAGGAAAGCTCGAGGTCGATATCCGCATAAAGCGCATCTTGTGAAACCCCTGCCATCGAGGAGTCGAGTTTATGGCCCGGTTCGGATAGCCCTAATGCTTGATCGGGAGTTCACGCGCAGCCGGGGGCGGTCACGACCAAGCCGGGCGACAAACTCACTCGCCGTGCAGGCTAGTGAGCCTGGACGGCGAGGGAAGGTGACGATCCGGCGCCGCGTCGTGGCCGTCATCCGGCCCGCCGTGAATTTCCGATCAAGCATCTAAAGGAGCGGGACCCGCTCCACCCGGCGCCCCTGAACACCGGCAGCCTCGAGCTCGACCTCGAGCCCATCGAGATCGGGACGGGCAGCGAGCCAGGTGCGGGCGGCGAGCTTCACCCGGCGCACCTTCTCCTCGTTGATCATCTCGAGCGGGTGCCCGAAGCCGTCTCCGCCCTTTTCCTTCACCTCGACCACGAGCACGCGACGCCCTCGGCGCAGAACGAGATCGAGCTCATACCCGCCAGCCCGAGCATTGGCCTCGAGCAGGCGATACCCGCGAAGCCGATAGTGACGAAGGGCTCGGCGCTCGCCGCGATTCACGCTGCCTCGTAGCAGCGGGCCTGGAAGGAGCGGCGGTGGAGGCTCGAGGGTCCGAAGACACGAACCGCACTCGAGTGCGCGGGCGTGATGTAGCCGACGTGCGAGACGAAGCCGTAGCGCGGATAGAGCGCGTCGAGGCGTCGCATCACGCGATCCCTGACGACCTTCGCCACGATCGACGCCGCGGCGATCGCCGCGCTTCGCGCGTCACCGTCGACGAGCGCTCGATGCGGCGGCGCGGTTGCGCCGAGACGGAACCCGTCGACGAGACAGGCGTCTGCAGGCGGATGGAGATCAGCAAGAACGGCTCGAAGCGCTGCCAGATTCGAGCGGTGAAGGCCCGCACGATCGATCTCAGCAGCGGAAATCGCGCGAACGCTGATCTGCGCCGCGCAGCCGACGACCGCATGAAAGAGCTCCTCCCGCTCTTCGTGGCCGACCTGCTTGGAGTCGTTCAATCTCGCCAGCGGCCTGACCTTCGCACCGCGGAGTGTCTCGTAGTCGAGCAGCACTCCGGCGACCACGAGCGGCCCCGCGAGCGAGCCACGACCCGCCTCATCCGCGCCTGCGACGTAGCGAACACCGAGGCGGCGATCGTGTGTGAGGAGCCGCTGGCCGCTCGAACGAGCCACGCGGCGAGGATAGACGCTAGCTCTGCCGGAGCTCGCGGACGCGCGCCTTTTTTCCCACTCTCGAGCGCAAGTAGTAGAGCTTTGCGCGGCGGACGTCGCCGACGGTCATCAACTCGAGCTTCTCGATCTTCGGCGAATGGAGCGGAAACGTCCGCTCGACCCCGACGCCGAACGACTGCTTGCGCACGGTGAAGGTCTCGCGAAAGCCGGAGCCCTGGCGCTTGATGCAGATTCCCTCGAAGACCTGGATCCGCTGCCGGTTGCCCTCGATCACCTTGAAGTGAACGCGCATGGTGTCCCCCGCCTTGAACCGAGGCAGGTCCGTGCGCAGATTGCGCTGCTCGAGGCTCTCGATGATCGCGTTCATCGTCAGGAGGCCTTTCGGCCGGGTCGGAATGCTAGCGGAACGAGGAGTCCGCGTTTGAACGGAACCCGAAGACTGTCGTGGGGGCGAGGCTTGCCTCGCCCTCGAAGTTCCTCCGACGAACGAGGGCGGGGCAAGCCTCGCCCCACCAGAAGATTCCGAGCGACCGTTCGGGGATACCCGCGCTACCGGAAGGAGATTCGGTTGGGCGGCCAGTACGTCATGAAGACCTTGCCGATCAGGTTCCCCTCGGGCACGAAGCCCCACACGCGCGAGTCGCACGACTGCGAGCGGTTGTCCCCCATGACGAAGTAATGCTCGAGAGGGACGCGGAACCGTTCTTCTGGCCCGATGTCCCTGCGATCCTGCTCGATGTACGGCTCCTCGAGTCTTTGCCCATCGATGAACACGAACGCCGCCCCGCGGCGGAGCCGGATTCCGACGGTCTCGCCAGGCAGCCCGATGATCCGCTTCACGAACGTCCCTCCCGCGCCGCACTTGACCCTCGCTTGCGGTGGGGTCTCGAATACCACAACATCGCCCCGGTCTGGATCGGTGAAGCGGTAGATGAAGCGGTTCGCGAGCACGCGATCGGAGAAACGCGTCTCGCAGCCGGCGGCGGGCCGGGCGCAGTGCAGAGTGGGCTCCATCGACGAGGAGGGAATCCGGTAGGGATTCACCACCGCCGCCTTGATCCCGAGGACGATCGCAATCGCGCCGACGATCGTGACGATCCAGTCGACGGCGATGCGGAGTCGCCGCGGAAGTTTTCCCGTGACCCGATCGAGCGGGTGATGGAACTCGTGCTTCGGAGGCTCGTCCTGCGAGGTCGGCCAGGAGAACGGAGGCGCCGGAAGCGGAACCTCTCGCGGCGGTTTCTCCGATCCCTCGGGCGTCGGCCAGTCCGATTGCCCCGAGCCGTCCTGCTCCGGATCCGGCGGTGTATCGACCGCCCAGCGGTCGCGCGGCTCGGTCACGCGACGCTCCGCACCTGCTCTTGGCGCCAGGCGGCAATCCGCGCGTGGTCGCCGGAGAGGAGCACCTCGGGTACCTGCCACCCCAGGAAATCGGCCGGGCGGGTGTAGTGCGGATACTCCAGGCCGCCGTTCAGCGCCGCCGAGAAGCTCTCCACCTCGCCAGAGCCCTCGGTGAGCGCACCGGGGAGCCTGCGCACGACTGCGTCGACGACCGCCAACGCGGGAATCTCTCCGCCCGAGAGCACGTACGGCCCGATCGACACCGTGTCCGTGGAGAGGTGGTCGAGGACGCGCTGGTCGAAGCCTTCGAAGCGCGCGGAGAGGAGCGTCAGCGCGGGCTCGGCGGCGAGCTCCTCCACGAGCTCCTGGTCGAGCAAGCGGCCGGCCGGGGTGAGCGCGATCACCCGGTGTCCGGGAAGGCCCGCGTACACCGCTTCGAACGCGGCGGAGACGACGTCCACGCGCAGCACCATCCCGGGGCCGCCGCCGTAGGGCTCGTCGTCGACCTGCCCGGCGCTGAGCGGGGTCGTGTCGCGGTAGTTGAAGATGTTGAGCTCGAGCCCGTTTCCGAGCACGGCGGCCAAGGGTCGCCGCTCCTTCATCCACTCGAAGGCGCCCGGAATCAGCGTGAAGACGTCGAGGCGCATAAGGGATTGTCGAGGTTACCCGCGGTCCGCGAAACCAGGAGCTACGACGACCCGCCGCTGCACGAGGTCAACATCGCGGACGCAGTCCTCGACGAGCGGGAGCAGGAGCCCGGTGTCGAGCTCCAGCGCGTCGTTTGCGACACCGGGCAGGACGTTCGTGACGACACCCAGCCGATCGCCTTCCGTCTCGACGACCTCGAGGCCGACGAGGTCGGCGACGTAGTACGACCCGTCGGCGGGTGGCGGCAGCTCGTCACGCAAGACCGTCAGCTCCGCGTCGCGCTCGACTGCGCGGTCGAGCTTGATCGCGGTCCGGCCGCGGCCCACCCGCCGTGAAAGGACTACGACGGCCTCTTCTCCGCCTACGCGCAGCATGGCGCCGACCTCGAAGCGGCCGGCATCCTCGCTCGCATCCTCGACCACGAACGCGCCGTCCAGACCGTGCGGTCGGCCCACACGGCCGACGCGAACAAACGCCTCGTCAGCCGGCAATCTCGAGCACGTAACGCTCCTCGGCCCTCGCGCCCGCGGCCCGCACGATGCTACGAAGGGCGCGCGCCATCCGCCCTTGCCTCCCGATCACCTTGCCCACGTCGTCGGCGGCGACGAAGAGCCGGAACACAACGACGTCCTCGCGCTCCTCGGTCTCCACGCGGACGGCGTCCGGCTCGTCGACGAGCTGCCGTGCGACCCACTCGAGCAGGTCAGCCACTAGCGTTGATGCCCGCGACCTTGATGAGCCGCGCTACAGGCTCGGACGGCCGCGCGCCCTTCGCAAGCCATTCCTTGACCTTGGCCTCGTCGAGCTCGATCGTGGACGGGTCCGTCTGCGGGTTATAGCGTCCGATGATCTCGATGAATCGACCGTCCCGCGGCGAGCGCGAGTCGGCCACGACGACGCGATAGATCGGGTTCTTCTTCGACCCGACACGCGTCAATCTGATCTTTGCAGCCAATCGATCCTCCGTTCTCTCAGGGTCAGGTCTTGAATGGCGCACCAAGATGCACGATTCACGACCTGGTTCCCCACGGTACCTCGTTCAGCGCCGGCCCGGGGGCGGCATCCCCGGAAGCGACGGCATCTTCCCCTTCCCCATCTGCTTCATCATCTTCGCCATCTGCTTGCGCGCGGCCATGAGCTTGTTCACCTCGTCGAGCGTCGTCCCGCTGCCGGCCGCGATGCGGCGCCTGCGCTGAGTGTTGATGGCATGCGGCACGGCCCGCTCGTGTGGCGTCATCGAGAGCACGATCGCCTCCACACGCGCGAGCTGGCTCTCGTCCACGTCGAGCCCCTGAAGCTGCTTGCCGAGGCCGGGAACGAGCTTCAGCACGCCCTGCAGCGGCCCCATCTTGCGCAGCATGCGATAGCTCGAGAGGAAGTCGTCGAATGTGAACTCCCCTGCGCGCATCCGGCGCTCCATCTCCTCCTGATCGCCGAGCTCGACGGCGGCTTCCGCCTTCTCGATCAACGTGAGGACGTCGCCCATGCCGAGGATCCGTGACGCCATGCGGTCAGGATGGAAGTATTCGAGCTGGTCGAGCTTCTCGCCGACGGAGGCAAGCTTGACCGGACGGCCGGTTGCGGCCCGGACCGACAGCGCTGCGCCACCGCGGGCGTCGCCGTCGAGCTTGGTCAGCACCACCCCGTCGAACGCGATCCGCTCCTGGAAGGCCAGCGCGACCGCCACGGCCTCTTGACCGGTCATCGCGTCGAGGACCATGAGGACGTTCGTCGGCTTCGTCTCGTCGCGCACTCGCTGGAGCTCGTCCATCAGCTCCTCGTCGACCTGAAGGCGTCCCGCGGTGTCGACGATCACGACGTCCAGGCCATCGCGACGCGCGGCATCCAGCCCGTGACGCGCGGCGGCAACCGCGTCCTTCGTATCGAGCCGATAGACCGGAATCTGGATCTGGCGGCCAAGCTGCTCGAGCTGCTCGACGGCCGCGGGACGTTGGAGGTCGCAGGCGACGAGCGCCGGCCGCTTGCCTTCCTTTCGCAGGAGGAGCGCGAGCTTGGCGGCCGTTGTCGTCTTACCGGATCCCTGCAACCCCGCGAGTAGGATCACCGTCGGCGGGCGGCCGAAGGCGAGCCGGGAGTCGCCCGAGCCCATCAGGGCGGTCAGCTCCTCGTGGACGATCTTCACGACCTGCTGGCCGGGCGAAAGACTCTTCAGGACGTCCTGGCCGAGCGCCCGCTCCTTCAGGGAGGCCGTGAAGTCCTTGGCGACCTCGAAGTTGACATCGGCCTCGAGCAGCGCGAGGCGGATCTCCCGCATCGCTTTCGAGACGGATTCCTCGTCGAGCCGGCCGCCTCTGCCGAGGCCACCGAGGGTCGCCTGAAGCTTGTCGGACAGCGTGTCGAACACAGCCGCCCAGTGTAGAGAGAGCAGGGGGGAAACCTGGTCGCGCAACCGAATGGTTCGTACACTCGGAGACGTGTCCGGAAGTGACGATTCGCGCAAGAGGTTGCCCAGCGGCACGGTGACGCTGCTCTTCGCCGATATCGAGGGGTCGACCAGGCTCCTGCACACCCTTGGAGAGCGCTTCGCCCCGATGCGGAGCCGAATGCGCGACCTCGTGGGGGCCGCGGCAACGGATCACGGAGGGCACGAGGTCGACTGGGCGGGAGACGGCGCCTTTCTCGCCTTTTCCAGCGCACGCGAGGCCGTGGCCGCGGGAGCCGAGATTCAGCAGGCGCTCGCGCGCGAGCCGTGGCCAGCAGACGGAGCGCTACGCGTCAGGACTGGCATCCACACCGGCGAGCCCGAGCTCGGTGAGGACGGGTACGTCGGCATGGACGTCGTCATCGCCGCGCGCGTCTGCGCGGCCGGCCATGGAGACCAGATCATCGTTTCACGAGCAACGCGGGACCTGGCCGGCAGCGAGCCGGTGCCCGGGTCGTCGTTCCGCTCACTGGGCCGGCATCGACTCAAGGACGTCCCGGACCCTGTCCAGCTCTTCCAGCTCGTGGGGCCTGAGCTTCCCGATGCTTTTCCCCCGCTCCGCACGTTGGGCGGCGCGACGCTTCCCGCGTTACATCACCGGCTCATCGGTAGAGGCTCCGATCTCTCGGTGATCAACGACCTGCTCTCCCGCCCGGATGTGAGGCTCGTAACTATCACCGGCCCGGGAGGAGCGGGTAAGAGCAGGCTCGCACTCGAAGTCGCGGGCGCCGCGGCCGTCGAACGACCGGTGCATCTCGTCGGGCTTGCGCCCATCTCCGATCCTGACCTCGTCCCCGCGGCGATCGCCCGGACCGTGGGAGTGAGGGAGTCTCCCGAGCTTCCCTTGATCGACGCGGTCGGCGATGCGCTGAGCGGTACCGGCACGCTGCTCGTGCTGGACAACCTCGAACATCTCCCGGCGGCAGCGGAACACGTCAGGCGGCTTCTCGATCGGGCATCCGACGTCACATTGCTGACCACGAGCAGGATTCCACTTCGTCTCTCCGGCGAGCACGTCGTGCCCCTAGGCGCGTTACCGATCGACGACGCTTCGGAGCTCTTCGCCGAGCTGGCCGCCGCGCGTGGTGTCGTATTGCAGAAGGAAGCCCTTCCCTCGGTGCGCGAGATCTGCCGCAGGCTGGACGGCCTGCCGCTTGCCATCGAGCTCGTCGCCGCGCGCCTCGTCGTCCTCCCTCCTGCCCAGATCCTGGAGGCGCTGGACCAGGGCCTCGCACTCGAGATGGAAGGACCGATCGATCTTCCGGAACGACAACGAACGCTCCGCGCGACCATCGAGTGGAGCTACGGCCTGCTCACCGACCGGCAGAGGGAGCTCCACGAGGCGCTCGCTGTCTTCGCCGGTGGGTGCACTCTCGCCGACGCACGGGTCATCGCCGGCTCCGGACCACGCTTTCTCGCTGACCTCGAGTCGCTCGTCGCGTTGAGCCTACTCCGCAGCGACGTGTGGGACGGGGATGTCCGGCTTTCCATGCTCGAGACGGTTCGTGGACACGCCGTCTCCAGACTCGAGTCGGACGGACGGTTCGAAGAGCTGCGCAGGCGCCACGCGGATCGTTTTCTCGAACTCGCCGCCCAGGCGGAGGAGGAGCTCTCGGGGCCGAGACAATCGGATTGGCTCGCTCGAGTCGAAAGCGAGTTGGACAACATCCGAGGGGCTCTCGACTGGTGCCTCTCTTCCGGACAGGTCGAAGAGGCCCTGCGAGCGGTTTCGGCGCTCGGCCGCTTCTGGCGCGCGCACGGCCACGTGAGAGAGGCACGCAGATGGTTGTCGATGGGCCTGGCTCTCGCGAGCGATCTGCCGGACGACGTTCGCGCAGATGCGCTGTGGACGGCGGCGCGCCAGGCAACCGCTCAGGGCGACTTCGACAATGCCGTTCCGCTTCTCGAAGAGGCGGCGGCGACGTTCCGGCGCCTGGGTCGCTCGCGTCAGGCTGCGTTCGCGCTTTCGGAGCTCGGTTGGGTCGTCCTGGAGCGAGGCGAGACCGACGAGGCGGAAGCTCTCTGCCGGGAGGCGCTGGCTCTCGCCGACGAGTCGGGCGATGCGCGGGCAAGGTCAGGAGCGCTCAGAGTCCTGTCGGATGTGGTCGCCGCCCGCGACGATCTGCCTCAGGCAATCGAGCTGCAGGAGGAGGCACTTGCGCTGCGGCGGACGCTAGGTGATCCACTGCTCGTGTCGGACGCGACCTACCATCTCGGCGTCAGCCTCTTTCGAAGGGACGAGATCGGCAGGGCCCGCCAGGCTTTCGAGGAGTCCCTGGCGCTTGCGCGCGGCCTCGGCGAAGAGAGTCAGCAAGCAGCGGCCCTCTTCATGCTTGCCGAGCTCGATCTGCTCGCCGGCGAGCTCGATCGTGCAGAGACGCAAGTTCGCGAAAGCCTCGCCGTCTACACGCGAGTCGAGAACGACCGTGACCGCGCCGAGTGCCTCGTCGTCCTGGCAGGAATCGCCACAGCGAAGAAGTCGTTCGAGCAGGCTGCCCGGCTGCTCGGCGCAGCGGACACGCTGCGAGGGGGCGCTCCGCCCGACCTCTACGAGGTGCCGGTATTGGAGCGCTTCCAGCCGGATCTCGAGGCGGCACTGGGCGAGGAGCGATTCACGAGTCTGCGAGCAGAGGGGGCGCGTCTCGGCTCCGGCGCCTCCATCCGGGAAGTTGTCCCAGTGGGCAGCGAGGAGTAGGGTCGCGTCGTCTAGAGCGAAAGGGAGGATGCGATGTCGATGTCAGAGGAAGAGATCCGCGGCCACACCATCGAGGCGTTCGTCGGTGTCTCCGAAGAATCCGAGAGGGGGCCTGCGACGCTTGAGAAAGCGATCCATGACGCGGCGCTTCAAGCCGCCCGCGCCGGGTTCGCGGAGCAGCCCATGCAGGTCGTGCGCATCGAGTTCACGGCGCACAACCCACACATCACGCAATACAAGGTGATCGCTTCGCCAGGTATCTAGAAATCCACTCGCGCGGATTCCGGTCGCGCGAAGATCCCTGAAGGCGTCCGCGTCGCGGCCGCGACGCTTGGGTCAACACGCACGCTCAACTTGATCCCGGCGGCCTGGTTTCGTTCTTCGCCTTGAAGCCGCCGAGCTCGGCAACGGTCACGTCGGCGACGACACCGCTCAGTCCGAGCAGTGCGATGAGACGGCTGCGCTGGAGAATTCCGAGGAGAAGAACCCCGAGCCCTGCCAGACCGACCGGGCCTAAGGCGATGGTCAGGTCGCGGTTCTCGTCCATCGCGCGATTCCGACGCCGGCGAGGCCACGAGGCCCGCCGGCGCTCGAATCAGACGGCCCAGCTCGCTACTGCAGCCGGGACGGACATCATGCCGATCCGGTCGATCATGCCCGAATCGGCGGCGTAGAGGTTGCGCAGCGGCACGAGCTTGATCTCGGGTCGTCCCTGGATACCCAGCTCGCTCGCGACCGGAAGAAAGCGGTGTTCGAGGAACCCTCGGAACGCTTGCTCGGTCTGCCACACATCGCATACCTCCAGGCCCTCGTCGGTCAGGGCCGCGACGTGGAGGACACCCCCGGCAGCGGGATTCGAGTCGAGCTCGAGCCTCGTCATAACGGCGTCGTATTGATCGGATGTGACGCCCGACCAGCGCATGAACATCGCGACGGCCATCCCAGCCTCCTTCCCCGGTCGCCTCGGGATTTGCTCTACAGCGTACGCGGTGGCCCAGTAAGACGCAAAGGAGTTACCTCGAACGGGTGATAGCGGGAACCCTTGAGACGTCCAGCAAACCCGTCCCCTCCGGCTAGGAGAAGGGTTAGGTTCTGCTCGATCTGGGTTGGCGCAGCGTTCGGGCCGGAGGCCGGCTTCGCCGGCCGGGAGGCCTCGCGCCCCTCGCTCGCTCAGGATGAGTCAAAGGAGGGGGCTCGTGGGGGAACCATGGGTTCCCCCACGAGGGCTCGCGCGTAGTCGTGGGCGTCGAAGGGGCGCAGGTCGTCAACGCCTTCGCCCACGCCGACAAGCTTGACCGGAAGGCCGAGCTCGAAGGCGATCGCGATCGCCACTCCGCCCCGCGCGCTGCCGTCGAGCTTCGTGAGCGCGACTCCCGTCACGCCGACCGCCTCGCCGAAGAGTCGCGCCTGCTGGAGCCCGTTCTGTCCTGTCGTGGCGTCGACGACCAGAAGCGTCTCGTGCGGCGCTCCTTCGATGCGGCTCGCGATCACGCGTCGGACCTTCTCGAGCTCGGCCATGAGGTTCGTCTGCGTGTGAAGACGGCCCGCGGTGTCGACGATGACGACGTCGTGCCCGCGTGCTCGTGCGGCCTCCACGGCGTCGTAGGCGACCGCGGCGGGGTCGGCTCCTCGAGGCGCGCCAACGAAGTCTGCGCCAGCGCGCTCAGCCCAGATCTCGAGCTGCTCCTCCGCGGCCGCTCGAAATGTGTCCGCAGCCCCCACGAGGACGGAACGGCCGTGCTCACGCATCTTCTGCGCGAGCTTCCCGATCGTCGTCGTCTTGCCCGTCCCGTTGACGCCGACGACGAGAACGACGCTCGGGCGCCCGTCGAGGGCCAGCGTAGGAGGCCCTCCGAACAGTGCCTCCGCCTCTTCCGCAAGCGCATCCTCGAACGCACCGAGCTCACCGCGCGCCTCGAGTCGGCTCACGAGCTCGGCCGTCGCAGTCACGCCCACGTCGCTGCGGATCAGCGCCTCCTCCAGACGCTCCCAGGCCTCGTCGTCGCCCGGGTCGAACGCGGCCGACGCGAGCTCGGCCGTCAGCGCTCGGCGGCTCTTGGCGAGCGACTCGCGCATGCGGGCAAAAACGCCTGTGCGCTCCGGCTCGTCCGCTTCAGTCGGCTCGTCGCCGAGGAGCTCTGCCCAGGTACGACTCACCGGCCGAGCTTACGCGGCGGGCGCAAGAGGGGGTCTGGCTGAAGCTGTGTAGCTTCCTCCGATCGGCTGTTGCCGGTCGACGCTCGAAAGTCGAGGCGGTGGCGGAATGACCCTCGCTGAAGCTGGCCCTTGGTGCCTTGCTCTGGACCTGTCTTC
>Ga0136622_10000118_pt1 | contig 28523 bp, 22 predicted proteins | sample AntDrymUQ4482106_2_FD_104803 | JGI IMG/M metagenome (GOLD analysis project Ga0136622, IMG submission 104803) | Polar desert sand microbial communities from Dry Valleys, Antarctica - metaG UQ448 (21.06) | ecosystem: Environmental > Terrestrial > Soil > Desert | place: Antarctica: Dry Valley...
AGCGCGCTCATCGTCGCCTCGGTGCCCGAACTCACGAAGCGCACGAGCTCGACGCTCGGCAGCGCGTCGCGGATGAGTTGGGCGAGCTCGAGCTCGAGCGGGCTCGGCGCGCCGTAGCTGGTCCCGCGGCGCACCGCTTCCTCGAGCGCCGCAACGACCCGCGGATGTGCGTGTCCGAGGATCAGAGGACCCCAGGAGAGGACGTAGTCGAGGTAGCGGTTCCCGTCGACGTCGACGAGGTACGCGCCTTCGCCGCGCTCGATGAAGAGCGGGTTGCCGCCGACCGCTCGGAACGCACGCACGGGGGACGAGACACCACCCGGCATCAGGTCGAGAGCCTCGGCGAAGAGCCGCTCGGAAGTCTCGCGCCTCATCCGGGGATGCGCGCGAGCGACTCCGCGAGCGAGCGCGCGGCCTCCTCGCCGGAGTAGATGCAGTCTGGGATGCCAACCCCTCGGTAGGCGGCTCCGGCTAGCGCAAGCCCGGGAATGTCGGCGAGCGCCGACTCGATCCGCTCGAGGCGCTCGGGGTGTCCGAGGACGTACTGCGGCATCCCGCGGGGCCAGCGATGCACGCGGGACAGGTAGGGATCCGCCTCGATCTCGAGAAGCCGCAGCTCGTCCCGAGCGAGCGCGACGAGCTCATCGTCCGAGTCGAGGGTGACGTCCCGCCCGCCGAAGCGGCCGGCGTAGACGCGGATCAGCACCGAGCCCTCGGGCGCGCGCCCTTCCCACTTGCTCGAGCTCCAGCTGCATGCGAGAACGTCCGAGCCCTCCGCACGCGGCACCACGTAGCCGTAGCCGTCCAGCGGATGCGCAACATCTTCCTCCCGATAGCCGAGCGTGACGACTGTCGAGGAGGCATACGGGATCTCCGCGTGAACGGCTGCGAGATCGGGATCGAAGTCCGCGAGAAGCCCTGCAGCCGCGAATGCGGGAACAGCGACCACGACGCCGTCGGCGTGAAGACGCTCGCCCTGGTCGAGCTCGACCTCGTAGCCGCGATCTCCGCGTCGCACGCCGAGGGCGACTCTGCCGGTCAACACGCGGGTACGCCGGAGGCGTTCGGCAAGTCGAATGACCAGCGTCTGCGTTCCAGACGCCAGCGTGACGAAGGGTGGGTACGAGCCCGCACTCGCCGCGGATTGCGCGCCGAGCCCACGGATCACGCTGCCATGCTCGAGCTCGAGCGAGCGCAGGTTCGGGAAGGTCCCCTGCAGCGAGAGCTGCGCCCCGTCACCGCCGTAGATGCCTGTCATCAGCGGCTCGACGAGCCGCTCATATGCCTCTTGTCCGAGCCGGCGAGTGACGAACGACGCGATCGACTCGTCGGCTCCGGGCGGCTCGGGAGGAAGGTCGACCTCGGCTGCCAGGCGCTCCCGCCCCGCCTGCGAGAGCAGCGTGCTCTCTGCCAGCGAGTCGAGGTCGGTCGGGATCATGCCCGTGAGGCCCTCGGGGAGTTGGTGGAGCTCGGATCCCCGGCGCACATAGCTCCGCGCGTTCTCGCGCCTCCGCCCCACGAGCTCGTCGGCGATCCCCAGTTCCTTGCAGAGTCCCACCCCTCGCTCCTTGCGCGACAGGAAGCTGTCCGGCCCGCCCTCGATGACGAAGCCGTCCGCCCGCTCCGTGAGCAGCGCTCCGCCCACTCGCTCTGTTCGCTCGACGAGGACGATCTCTGCCTCGGGGAGCAAGGATTCGAGGCGGTACGCGGCAGCGAGGCCGGCGAGGCCTCCCCCGACGACGACAGCCTTCACGCCGCGCGACTCCGCACGAGCTCCGCGAGGGCGCCGATGAACACGGGATCGTCGTTCAGGGCGGGTGGACGCTCGAGCCGCATCTCGAGCTCGTCGGCTCGCGCGCGGGCCCGGATGTCGATGTCAAAGAGGACCTCGACGTGGTCGGACACGAAGCCCACCGGCACGACGACGACGTCTCGAATGCCGCGACCGGCGAGGTCCGCGAGATGCTCGCCGAGGTCAGGTCCGGCCCAGGGTTCCGGAGTGCGCCCGGCGGACTGGTAGCTCCAGGACCAGCGCTCGTCGGAGAGCCCCGCCCCCGCAGCCACGAGCCCCGACGTCTCCAGGCATTGCACGCCGTACGGATCGCCATTTGCGAGCAACCGTTCGGGAAGGCTGTGCGCGGTGAAGACGACGTGCACTCGGTCGCGCTCGCTCTCGGGCCAGCGGGAGAGCCCTTCGGCGACGCGCGCGACGAACGCCTCGATCAAGCCGGACGCGTCGTGGTAGCTCGAGACGTGCCGAAAGGCGATGCTGCCGCGGTACAGATCCAGCCCGTCGGCGACTCTCTGCTGGTACTTCGCCACGGACAGCGCGCTGAACTGCGGAGCGAGCACGATGCCGACCGCGTGCGTGACGCCTTCGACCAGCATCTGGCCGACGACCTCCTCGATCCAGGGCGCCCAATGGCGCATGCCGAGGTAGCAGCGATATGAGTCGCCGAGCTCTTCCGCCAGCGCGTCCACCTGCCTGCGCGTCACCTCGAGGAGGGGCGAGCGGCCGCCGATCGCGCGGTAGTTCTCCGTGATCTCTTGGACGACCTTGTGCGGGGTAGGCCGCCCCGCGCGAATGTCTGCGAGATATCCCGGAATCTCCTCGAGCGAATCAGGGCCGCCGTAAGCCATCACGAGCACGCCAGTCGTCATCTCGAGCTCTGCTCCCGCACGTGCTCGACCAGGCGCCGCACGTTGTCGACCGGCGTCTGCGGCACGAGCCCGTGTCCGACGTTGAAAACATGTCCGGGGCGGCCGGCTGCGCGCTCGAGCACGTCGTCGACCCGCGACCGGAGCACCTCCCACGGCGCGAGCAACGAGGCGGGGTCGAGGTTCCCCTGCACCGGCCGCTCATGACCCAGCACCGCCCACGCCTCGTCGAGCGGAAGCTGCCAGTCGAGCCCGATCACGTCGCCCCCGCAGGCCGCCGCCTCCGCGAGATACGCGCTCACCCCGAGCGAGAAGTTGATGACGGGAACACCCGCGCTAGCGACAGCGGCGTAGAGGTCGCGGTTCACCGGCGCCACGTAGCGGAGGTAGTCCTCGCGTCCGAGCGCCCTTCCCGCCCACGAGTCGAACACCTGCAGCGCCTGCGCGCCCGCGCGCGCCTGGGCCAGCAGGTAATCGGCCTGCACCGTCGCGAGCTTGTTCAGCAGGCGTCTCCACGCCGCGGGCTCGGAGAGCATGAACGCCTTCGTCGTCGAGAAGTCCTTCGACGTACCGCCCTCGATGGCGTAGCTCGCGAGCGTGAAGGGAGCACCCGCGAACCCGATCACCGGAATGTCGCGCGACTCGAGCTCTCGGCGAACGAGCATGATCGCGCCGAGCGTCCCCGACATCGTCTCCTCCGCGGGAGGCGTCCCGAGCAGATCGACGTCGCGCGTGCTCGCAATCGGGTTCGCGATCTTCGGCCCATCGCCCTTGACGAAGTCCAGCTCGAGCCCCATGCCCACGAGCGGCGGCAGGATGTCGGAGAAGACGATCGCCGCGTCGACGCCGAACGCGTCCACCGGCATGAGCGTCACCTGCGCCGCGAGCTCGGGCGACCCGATGAGGTCGAGCATCGAGTGCTGCTCGCGCAACGCCCGGTACTCGGGCATATACCTGCCTGCTTGACGCAGCAGCCAGACCGGGGTGCGCTCGGCGGGAAGACCTTTGCACGCGCGGAGAAATGGAGACGTCGGCTCGGTATCCGCCTCCGCGGGCGATGTCCGAGCTAGGCGCGACTGCTCTGCCATGCGACCCTGCCGACGAAGAACGGGCCTAGCCGCTCGAGGTGGAGCGATGTTTGCCGCGTCTTCCGCATCCGCTGGACGATGATCGAGAGCGGGTGCAGCTCGGGGCCGAGAAGCCCTACGACGAAGTCGTTGTCGAGCTTGTCCAAGCCGTGGCATGCCAATCGGATGTCGTACCCGAGACCCGCCCGGCCGAAGGCCATACCGACGCCTCCGTGCTCCATGAGGATCGCGTTCTGCTCCTTCCGAGAGAGCTGCTCGAACGAGCCGGCGCGGCGGAGCGGGTACCAGATCCCCCACCGAAGCTCGGAATCGAGCACACGGCCGCGAGGACGCTCGACGAGCGCCTCGTCGAGGTCCTGCTCGTGCCCGATCGCGTAGGTCCTCCCGAGCATCGTCAGCTCGGGCTTCGGCTCGAGCTCCCCGAACGGAGCCGCTTGCAGGAACCCGCGGAGCTCGGATACGAACGCGTCCGGGTTCTCGCTCAGCGTGAGCAGGGCGACTCCGGTCGGATCGTTGACGTCCTCGTAAAGAACCCCCTCGACGCCCGCGACCTCGAGAGACGACACGAGCGCGGCCGTGTCGCACGCGCCCCCGAAGGCCTGGAGCTGCATGAAGAGCCGGCGGTCGAGCGAGGTCGTCTCGCCTTCGGCAGTCCGCCCGTGTTCGGCGACGTCGACCTCGTCCGAGACCTCCTCAGGCCGGTCATCGACCCGCACCCGCGAGCTCACTGGATCCAACGAGCCGCGTCCTTCGCGTGGTACGTGACAACGAGATCGGCTCCGGCGCGACGGATTCCGGTGAGGATCTCGAGCGCGACCGCGCGCTCGTCGAGCCACCCGTTCGCCGCTGCGGCCTTCACCATCGCGTACTCCCCGCTCACGTTGTAGGCGGCGAGGGGAAGCTCCGGAAAGCGGTCGTGCACGGCACGAACGACGTCGAGATATCCGAGCGCAGGCTTCACCACGAGCCCATCGGCCCCCTGCTCGACGTCGAGCGCCGCCTCGCGCAGCGCCTCGCGCGCGTTCGCGGGATCCATCTGGTGCGTCCTGCGGTCTCCGAACGCCGGCACGCTCTCCGCCGCGTCGCGAAACGGGCCGTAGAAAGCGGACGCGTATTTGACCGCGTACGAGAGCACCGCGACGCTCTCGAGCCCGGCGCCGTCGAGCGTGGTCCGAATCGCGCCCACCATGCCGTCGATCATCCCGCTGGGCGCGACGATGTCAGCCCCAGCCTCACCGTGCGAGACGGCGATGCGGGCGTTGAGCTCGAGCGTCTCGTCGTTCAGGAGATAGCCGTCCGCATCGAGCAAGCCGCAGTGGCCGTGGTCGGTGTACTCGCACATGCAGACGTCGGTGATGACGACAAGCTCGGGGCTCGCCTCCTTCAGCACGCCGATTGCCTGCTGAACGACACCGTCGTCCGCGAAGCTCTCGAGCCCCATAGCGTCCTTGGCGCTCGGAATCCCGAAGAGCAGCACAGCCTTGATGCCGAGCGCCTCGAGGTCTGCGGCTTCGAGCGCGAGACCGTCGACCGACAGCTGATCGATCCCCGGCATCGAGGGCACCGGCTTCCGCACGCCCTCACCGGGAACGACGAAGAAGGGGTAGATGAAGTCGTCGGGCGCGAGCGTGGTCTCGCGGACGAGATCTCGAAGCGCCGGCGTCCGGCGCAGCCTGCGAGGCCGATGCGCTCCGGGATCGAGCCGAAGGGCGTCGAGTGGACTTGTCTCTGCGAACTCCGTCATGGGCTCCCCACGCTTGCGCTCTTCAAGAAGTGAGATGTGAGAGCGTCAATGATGCCCTCGGCGTTCGCCTCGTCGGCGACAAGACCGACGCGCAACCCTACCTCCCGCGCGGCCTGGGCCGACTTCGGGCCGATGCAGACGACGACGGCGCTCTCGGCGACTCTTCCGACACGCGACGCTGCGAGGCTGCGCGCGGCGGATCCACTCGCAAGGACGATCGCGTCGACACCACGCTCGAGCTCCACCATGTCGTCCTGAGACGGCTCGATGGCGATCGTCCGGTAGGCGGCCACCGCGTCCACGACCGCGCCTCGGGAGCGAAGCTCGACGGCGAGGCTCGGCGACGCGACGTCAGCCTGCGGAAGCAGGATGCGCACACCCTGGACAGGTCCGAGGCCGGCGGCGATCTCCTCCGCCGCGAAGCGATCGGGGACGAACGCTGCTTCTACCCCAAGTGTCCGGACAGCCTCTGCGGTCGCAGGACCGACTGCGGCCACGCGCGTCCCCTCGGGCAAAGACGTGCCGGCGAGCCGCTGTCGCGCGCCCGCGACACCGTTCGCGCTCGTGAACACCACCCAGTCGTAGCTCTCGATCCGCGCGAGCGCCGCGTCGAGAGCGCTAGCGTCTTCGATCGGCGCGATCTCGACGAGCGGCACTGCGAGAACGGTGGCGCCGAGTAGCTCGAGCGCGTCGGCGAGCGGGCCGACCTGGTCGCGCGGGCGCGTGACGACGATGCGTCTGCCGTGAAGCGGCTGCGCCCCCCGGATCGCCCCGAGGATGTCGCCCGCGCCCGCGGCGAGCGCTTCAAGCGCCAGGCGCTCCCCCAGCTCCTCGGGCTCACCCTCGCCCGCGACGCGAACCACCCGCCCGCCATCCGGACTGGCGACGAGCGCGTTCAACCGAACCCGACCTTGTGACACTGTGCCACTTGGTTCGGGGTCGATCGCTACCGCATGGGCGGCGACCGGGGCGGTGCAGCCGGCGCCGAGCGTCCGGAGAAACACGCGCTCTGCTGTCGTCTCGGCACGGGCTCCGGGATCGTCGATCGCCGCCAGGAGAGTAAGAATGCGCTCGTCATCGGCGCGGCACTGCACTCCGAGCGCGCCCTGACCCGGCGCGGGGAGCATCGTGTCGGCTTCCAACCATTCCGTCACCGCGTCCTCGAGCCGGAGCCGGAGGACGCCCGCTGCGGCGAGTACCACCGCGTCGAACTCCCCGTCTCGCACCTTGCGAACCCGCGTGTCCACGTTCCCTCGGATCGAGCGGATATCGAGATCCTCGCGCAAGACCTGGAGCTGCGCGGCGCGGCGCAGGCTGCTCGTCCCGACGACCGCTCCCGGCGGGAGCTCGTGCAACCCCATCCCATCCCGCGCGACGAGGCAGTCCCTGACGTCCTCCCGCAGGCAGACCGCGCCGAGCGTGATGCCTGGCGTCTCGTCGGTGGGCAGGTCCTTGAGGGAGTGGATGGCGAGGTCGATCGTGCCAGCGCGCAACGCCTGCTCCAGCTCCGCCGTGAAGAGGCCCTTCCCGCCGATCGCTGGAAGCGGCACGCCGCTTGCCTGGGTTCGGTCACCGCGCGTGGCGACCGGCTTCGTCCGGCAGGCGATCTCAGGCCATGCTTGCCGAAGCGATTCTGCGACGCGTTCGGTCTGCGCCCGTGCGAGCGCCGACGCTCTCGTGCCGAGCACCACTGCGGCGACGGCGGGCGCCGCCGTCTCGGGACTCACGGATCGCGCGGCGCGGAGAGCCCGAACAGCTCGCGGATCGTCGCGGCGGCCCCGTCCGCCTCCCCTGCGCCTGCCCGTTCGCGCAAGCGCAGCGTGGGTTCGTGCAGGAGCTTCTTGACGAGAGCGCGAGAAAGATGCTCGATCCGCTCGACGGTCTCCGGGTCGACGTCGCCGAGATCCCGAAGCGTCCGGTCGACCTCGTGCCTCCGAATCTCCTCGGCTTGCCGCCGGATGGAGGCCACGAGCGGCTCCACCTCGAGCTCGCCGTAGCGCCACTCGAAGCGCTCGACCTCGTCCTCGACGATGGCCTCGACGCTCGGAACCTCGCGCAGGCGCGATCCGATCGTGTCGTCGAGGCCGGCGCGAAGGTCGTCGACGTCGAAGAGCCGGACACCGGGAACCGCGCCGGCGCTCCGCTCCACATCTGCGGGAACCGCGAGATCCACGAGGACAAGCGGACGGTCAGCGCGGCTCGACATCGCCTTCTGCACGATTTCGGCGCTCACGACCGGGTTCTCCGAGGACGTCGCCGTCACGACCACGTCCGCCCATTCGAGCACGTCCGCGAGCTGCTCGAGCCCGTACGCCTCGGCCCCGAACGGCTCGGCCGCCTCCAAAGCCCGCGCGCGCGTGCGGTTGGCCACGGCGGCTCGGGTGACACCGCGGCCTCTGGCCGCCGTCAGGGATTGCACCGCGATACGTCCGGCTCCGACGACCAGCACGCTGCGGTCGCGGAGATCGCCGAGAGCGCCTTCGGCGAGCGCGAGCGCCATCGAGCTCGCGGTCGCGGGATTCGCTCCGATACGTGTCTCGGAGCGTGCGCGCCGACCGGAGGCGACAGCGGTGCGGAAGAGCAGCGAAAGCACGGGCCCTGCGGTTCCGGAGGTGCGCGCCTCGGCGAACGCATCGCCGACCTGCCCCAGGATCTCGGACTCGCCGAGCACGAGCGAGTCGAGCCCGGCCGACACCCGGCAGAGATGTCGCGCGACGTCCTCGCCTGCGTGAACGTAGAGGTGGTCGGTGAGCAGGCTCCGGTCGACCCTGTGCGTGCCCGCGAGTACGCCGATCAGCTCCTCGCGCGCCTCCTCGACACCTCTGGAGAGGTACGCATAGAGCTCGACCCGATAGCAGGTGGTGAGAGAGACGTGCTCCTCGACTCCCGGGCAGCGCTCGGTCCCGAGCCCGAGCGCGCCCACGCGCTCGCGCAGCTCGACGGGGGCGGTGCGGTGGCTGAGCCCGAGGCAGACGAGACGATCCACAGTCGGCTCCCACTCTACTCGTGCGCAAGACCGGAATCCGCTAACGCGGACTTCCGGTCTGCGCGAAAACCCCTGAAGGCGTCCGCTTCGCGGCCGCGACATGCCGTCACGCGAGAATGCGGCGATGTGCGCAAGACCGGAATCCGCTAACGCGGACTTCCGGTCTGCGCGAAAACCCCTGAAGGCGTCCGCTTCGCGGCCGCGACATGCCGTCACGCAGAATGCGGCGATGCGCGCGCTCGGGATCGACGTCGGTGGAACGTTTACCGACGCGGTATTCGTCACCGACGGCGAGGTGCGAACCGCCAAAGTGCCCACGCGAGAACATCAGGAGGAGTCGGTGCTCGAGGCTGCCGCTGCCGTCGGCGCGCAGGCGATCGACCGCTTCACGCACGGGACGACGATCGCCACGAACGCGCTGCTCGAGCGCCGCGGCGCGCGGACCGCATTCGTCACGACGGCAGGATTCGAGCACGTCCTTCATCTGCGACGCCAGACCCGCGCGCATCTCTACCGGCCATGTGCCGAGCATCTGGAGCCGCTCGTCCCGCTCGAGCGCTGCGTCGGCGTGCGTGGTCGCATCGGGCGAGACGGCGAGCTGGAGCCGCTCGATCTCGCGACGCTCCCGGAGGTCGACGCCGAGGCGATCGCCGTCTGCCTCCTCTTCGCATTTCGGGACAGCCGGCATGAGGAGGCGGTTTCGTCCGAGCTTCGGCGCCGGTATCCCGATGCCCACGTCGTCGCCTCCCACGAGGTCGCGCCCGAGTTCCGCGAGTACGAGCGATCGTCGACAACCGCAGTGGACGCATATCTCGGTCCCGTCCTAGCCGGATACCTGCGCGCCCTTTCCGATGCCTGCGCGGGCGCAGGCATCTCGCCGCCGCTGGTCATGCGCTCCTCGGGCGGGCTCGCCACGCTGGAGGAGGCCGCGCAGCATGCGGCTTTTGCGCTCCTCTCCGGCCCCGCGGCAGGCGTCGTGGGAGCCGCCCGCATCGCGTCTCTTGCCGGATTCCCGAACGCGCTCACGTTCGACATGGGTGGGACGTCCACCGACGTCTGCGCGATCACGGACGGCGAGCCCCGGCGCGAGCACGAGAGAGCCGTCGGAGGATTCCCAGTTCGGCTTCCGACGCTCGCGGTGCACACGGTCGGGGCGGGGGGCGGCTCGATCGTGCGGCTGGACTCCGGCGGCGCGCTGCGAGTCGGCCCGGAGAGCGCGGGCGCGGCGCCCGGCCCCGCCTGCTACGGGCTTGGAGGAGAGCGCCCGACGGTGACCGATGCGAATCTCCTGCTCGGCCGACTGCCGCGCGAGTTGCCGGGCGACATCGTGCTCGACATCGACGCCGCGCGCCGTGCGCTCGAAGACCTGGATCCGGTCGCCGTGGTCGAGGTGGTCAATGCGGAGATGGTGCGCGCGCTGCGCGTCGTATCGGTCGAGCAGGGGCTCGATCCGCGGGACTTCGCGCTGGTCGCGTTCGGGGGAGCAGGACCACTCCATGCGTGTTCGCTCGCAGACGAGCTGGGCATGAAGACCGTCCTCGTCCCGGCGGCGGCGGGCGTTCTCTCGGCGCTCGGCCTGGTTGCCGCAGACGAGCGGCGCGACGCGGTGCGCTCGTACGTCGAGCCACTCGCGCATGCGGGCGAGCTTCCTGACGAAGGCGAGGCCGACCTCCGCTACGAAGGGCAGTCATTCGAGCTCACGGTTCCCCTCGGGCCTCGGCTCCGCGAGCGCTTCCACGAGGCGCACGAGGAGCGGTACGGCTACGCCGACCCCGCTCGGTCACTCGAGCTCGTTGCCGTGCGCACGGCGGAGATCCACGCGGCGCCACCGATCCAGATCGCCGGGCAAGTGCTCGCCGCACGCGGTCCGCAGGTTCTGGAGCTCGCAGGGGCGACGGCCTGGATTCCCGAGGGCTGGGCGGGCGAGACCGACCAACACGGGACGCTCGTGTTGCGGAGAACGACGTGATTCCTGTCGAGCTGCAGGTGATCGGCAGCGGCCTGCGCGCGATCGCAGAGGAGATGGGCGCGGTGCTCGTACGCTCGGCGTTCTCGGCCAATATCAAGGAGCGCCGCGACTGCTCGACGGCCCTCTTCGACGAGCAGGGCCGCATGGTCACGCAGGCCGAGCACATCCCGGTTCACCTCGGCGCGATGCCGGAGGCTGTGGCAGCCGTTCGCGAGCAGGATCCCGCGCCGGGGGAGCCCTGGATCCTCAACGATCCCTACTCGGGTGGAACGCACCTTCCCGACTTGACGATCGTCACCAGGACAGCGCTCGGCTATGCGGTTTCACGCGCGCACCACGCGGACGTCGGTGGCTCGGAGCCGGGCAGCCTCCCCGCCGGATCGACGAGCCTCGAGCAAGAAGGAGTCGTGATCCCACCCACGCGGCTCGACGCGGCCGCGCTGGAGCAACTAGTCGGCCGTATGCGCAACCCGGACGAGCGCCGTGGCGACCTACGCGCGCAGCTCGCGGCGCACACGCTGGCCGACCTCAGAGTCGACGAGCTCTGCATCCGACGAGGACAAACACGCGTCAGGGAAGCGATGACCGAGCTCCTCGCGTACTCCGAGAGAGTCGTCGCGACAGCGCTTCGCGACCTCCCCGACGGCAGGTTCGAGGGAGCGGACGCGCTCGAGACCCCGGACGGGATGCTCGAGATCCACGCCACCGTGACGATCGCAGGGGACTCGATCGAAGTCGACTTCGACGGGACCGCCCCTCAGCACAACGGCAATCTCAACTGCCCGCTCGCGGTCACTCGCTCGGCCTGCTTCTATGTGGTTCGCTGCGTGACCGCGCCCGACCTTCCCGCCTCGGGAGGGGCCTTCACTCCGGTCACCGTTCGCGCGCCCGCGGGCTGTCTCGTCAACGCGCAGCCACCCGCTGCTGTCGCCGCAGGCAATACGGAGACCTCGAGTCGGATCGTGGACGTCGTCTTCGCCGCGCTCGCGCAAGCGGTCCCCGTTCCCGCACAGGGTCAGGGGACGATGAACAACGTCGTCCTCGGAAACGACCGCTTCACCTACTACGAGACCATCGCAGGAGGGCAAGGCGCCTGTCCCGGGGCGGACGGCCCTTCCGGGGTCCATGTCGCCATGTCGAACACGCTCAACACTCCCGTCGAGGCACTCGAGCTCTCCTATCCGCTCCGCGTCGAGCGCTACGAGCTGCGCCGCGGCTCGGGTGGCGCCGGGCGTTCTCGCGGAGGGGACGGAGTCGTCCGCGAGCTGCGTGTGCTCGAATCCTGCCGACTGTCGCTCCTGACCCAGCGCCGCCGGCTCGCGCCACGCGGAGCTGCCGGAGGCGCGGACGGGCTACCTGGCCGAAATCTCTTGAACGGAGAGGAGCTGCCGGCCTTCGCGACCGTCGATCTCGAGCCCGGAGACCTCCTCCGGATCGAGACGCCCGGAGGCGGGGGCTACGGACGCGACGGCAAGCGGTAGAGGGCGAAACGGGCGTCGCGGTACAGCTCTGGAAGTTCGAAGTCGCGCCCCCCACGCGCCCGATCGACGACGAGGTACTCCGCGCCGTAGCGCCTCGGGATCACCAGATCGCCGGTTCTCAGAAACTCGCGAGCCTCGCGCGCCCGCTCGAAAGGCCGGTTCACCATTGTGTCGGCGACGTGACCGGGCGGCGCCACGGCGATGTAGACGGGTGCAAAGGCGGCGATCCGGAAGCTCGTCTCCTGATCCGAGTACACGACGGAGCGATCGGGCACGTTCTGCCGGACCGCCTCGACGAGTCCCGGCGAGAGCAGTCCCAGAGGGGGGGTCGAGGGTGGGCTCCAATTGGCAAGTCCGACCGCGACGACCGGAATCAGGAAGAACACGGCGGCGAGCCCGGCGGTGTCCTCCACCGGAGGACGGCTGCGCCGGATGAAGCCGAGAGCGAGGGCGGCAGCGCCGCCGACGACCGCGAACCACACGACCCATGCAGGCCCGGGGTCGTCGAACGCGTAGTCGAAGTCACCCGGATAGAGGTACTGCAGAGCCGCGCCGGCCACCAGGGCGATCGGCGGAAGCCACGGCCAGAGGACTCGTGAGAGAACGCCGAGCCCTCCGGCAAAGGCGAAAGCAAACGGCAGGAACCCGGCTGCGCGCCGAGCCTGGGAGATGGAAACAACATCGGAGAGGGTGGTGAAGAGAAGCGGGACGAGCATGAAGACGAGCACGGCGAGCGACCCGCCGACCACGAACGCGGCCCAGCGCCTGCGAGCGGCAAACGCGGCCAGCGGGATCAGCAGAAGCGCCAGGACAGCGACCGGCCCGCTCCGCGTAAACACCTCCGGAGCGAGGCTGTAGCTCGTCTCCGAGCGAATGTCGAGCTGGCCCGGGTACTGCTCGAACGCGCGCCGGATCTCATCACGGTCAGGCGAGACCGACCCGGTGTCGGCGACGATCGGGAGGAGCCAGAGCATGAAGAACGCCGCGGGCAACACGAGCGCTGCCAGCGCTGCCCCACCGGGACGCAAGTCCTGTCTCGTCCAGAGCGCGCGGACGAGCAGGAACCCGACAAACGGGATCCAGAGGAAGATCGCGTAGGTCGGGTGCACGACTGCGAGCACGAAGCCGGCGGCGGCGGTCGAGGCGAGAAGTGCGCGCGAAGGCAGGCGCAAAGCGGAAAGTGCGAGCGCCAGCGCCGCAGGCACCAGGAGCTGCCGCGACGATGTGGCGGGGAGCGCGAGGAACGCATACGCCCCGCCCGACCCGGGCGCGAAGCAGATGATCCCGGCCTGCGCCCCTGCTACGGCTCCTGCCGCCCAGACGCTCCGAAACAGCGCCCAGCCAGCCTCGTAGGCGATCACGACCGCGAGCACGGCGAGGATCGAGGGAAGATGGAGCACCACCAGCTCGAGGTCCGCCCCGGAGACGCGCGATACGAGCGCGAGAAAGCCGTGCCAGAGCGGAAACGCGTAGCCCGGGTGGAGGCTCGCGTCGGCGAACTCGCCTACCGCTTTCAGCGAGAGGTCGTCGAGCTCGAGAATCTTTCGTGCGCGCGCGAGGTGGAAGAGGCCGTCGCCCTGGATCGTCCCGGCGACCCGCCAGAGGCCAATCCCGAGGGCGGCGCCGGCGCTGGCGGCGGCCCAGCGCCAGGGAATCCGCTCGGACGGCCGGTTCCTCCGGAGGTACCAGACGGCCCCTGCCGCCACCCCGGATACGGCGAGGAGCACGATGGCGAGGGTGAGAGAGGAGCCGAGCGCGAACGTCGCCGCAAGCGCGGCGAAGACGAGCGTAAGCGACCAGGCGAGCGTCGCCGAGAAGCTGCGCACGCCGAGCGCGCGCGCAAGCGCCCAGCCCGGCGCCAGCACGAGCGCGGTCCCGAAGAGCAGCCGGAAGTAGAGCTCGATATTCGTCAACGCGCTAAGAGCTCCGCCACGTTTTCGGAAGCAAGCCACGCCGCCGCCTCGCGGTATGTCCGCCCACGCTCGCCGCGGAAGATCGCCGCTCGCAACCGGAGCGCGGCGAGGAGCAGACGCCTCGCCCACTCCGCCTGGCGCAGGCCGTGGTGCTTCTGGAGAAAGCGCAAGAGCCCGCGGAGGTTCTCCCGGTACAGACGGCCCGCGTGCGACGCTCCGCGGACGTGGACGCACTCGGCGCCGGGAAAGAAGACGACCTCCCACCCCGCCTGCCGGGCTCGGAAGTGCCAGTCGGTCTCCTCGCTGAAGAGGAAGAAGCTCTCGTCGGCGAGGCCGATCTCAGCGAGAGCGGCGCGGCGCACGAGCATGCACGAGCCCATCACGGACTCGACGTCACGCCATTCGTCGTGGTCGAAGCCGCCGGCGTAGAAGGCGTTCAGCACCTGCGAGCGTTTCGCGAGCTTGCGCAGGCCGAAGTACTCGGTCGCCAGCCTCCAGAGCGTCGGAAAGCCTCGGACCGATGGTTGCAGCGTTCCGTCCTGGTTGGAGAGGCGCGGTCCGACGAACGCCGCAGCCGGGCGGGAGTCCGCACACTCGGTCAACCGGCGAAGCGCGTCGCCGACGAGCCACGCGTCCGCGTTCAACAACAGCACGTAGCGGCTGTCCGTCGCCCCGATTCCGCGGTTCCAGCCGGCGGCAAGGCCGAGGTTCTCGGACTCGATCACCTCGACGTCGGGAAAGCGGTCGCGGACGAATGTGACCGTTCCGTCACTCGAGCCGTTGTCCACGACGACGGTCGGAGTTCCACGCACGCTCGTCAGACACTGCTCGATCCAAGGAAGCGCGTCGTAGGTGACGACGACAACCGAGACGTCGGCAACGTCAGCCATGTTCGACCCCAGTGCTAGGCCGCGTTCCGCTGCGCAGCCCTTCCCAGAGAAGAACCGCCCCGCCAGGCAGCGCCATGATCAGCGTCACGAGGAAGAACAGGAACCCGGCGGCGAACGCCTGCTCAGCCCCAACGCCGAGACTGCCGAGAAAGCTGACGAAGAATGCCTCGCGCACCGCGATCCCGTTCAACGTGAAAGGCACGAGCAGCACGAGAAAGAGCAATGGACCCATGACGTAGTAGACGAGCACCTCGAGCTCGATGCCGACGGCCTTTGCCGTAGCCCAGATCGCGAGGACTCGCACCGTCTGGACCGCGAACGTGACCGCGAACACGCCGAGCACGAGCCGCGGCCGGCCGCGGTAGTGGTGGACGCTCTCGTAGAACGCGCGCAAAGGTCGATCGAGGCGAACGCGTTCGAGCCAGGGCTCCGTCAGTCTGAGAAGCGGGCGCGCCGAACGGGCGAAGAAGAGGAACGCGAGCAGGATCGTCCCGAAGACGAAGACTCCTTCCAGCCAGACGTACGCGCTGACGTCGAAGCGCCCGATCGAGAGCACGAATGCGATGGCGCCGAGCAGGACGGTCGCAGCGCCACCGAGCCCCCGCTCCAGCACCACGGTTCCGGTCGCGACGGCCTTCTGGCCCCCGTGTCTACGGGCGGTCTCGACGATGCGAACCGCGTCGCCCCCGAGCGAGGTAGGCAGGATCTGGCCGGCGGTGTAGGCGACGAAGTACGCGCGGGTGAGCCATGCGAGACCCTCTTCGATCGACTGCGCGCGCAAGAGCCACCCCCAGCGCGCGGCGAGCACGGGGACCGTGAAGACCATGATCGCCACGGCCGCGGCAAACCACGCGAGGTCGGTCTCGGCAAGCACGTCGAGCGTCGTCCCGAGCTCGATCTTCCAGGCGAGGTAGGCGACGGCGAGCGCGGTGAGCACGAGCGTGCCCCCGATCCGGACTTGGCGACTCATTCGGCGTCTATCCGGCGAGGACGTCCAGGGTCAGAAGCTCGAAGGCGACGTTCGCGGCCGCGACGGCTGTGGGCTGGCCGGGGCCGTCGTAGGGCGGGCTCACCTCGACGACGTCCCAGCCCGAGAAGCGGAGTCCGCGCAGCGCTCGCAGATAGCCGAGCGCCTCGCGGGTCGTCAGGCCTCCGGCCTCGGGCGTTCCCGTCCCGGGCGCGAACGCGGGGTCGAGCACATCGATGTCGAAGGAAAGGAACAGTGGCCCGTCGCCGACGCGGCCGCGCACCCGCCCCCCGTATTCCTCGTAACCGAGCGCGACCAGCTCGTCGCAGGAGATGACCTCGAAGCCGAGGTCGGTCGGCATCGCGACGTCCTCCGGGTCGTAGAGCGATCCGCGCATGCCGGCGAGCAGCGAGCGTCCCGGATCGAGCAGCCCTTCCTCGAGAGCCCTGCGAAAGGGTGAGCCGTGGTAGTAGCGCTCGCCGACGTAGACGTCCCACACGTCCGCGTGCGCGTCGAGCAGGACGAGGCCGAGCGGCCCGTGCGCCGCTGCATGCGCGCGCAACTCACCGAGCACGACCAGGTGGTCTCCCCCGAGGCAGAGCGTCCTTGCACCCGTCCGGACGATCGGCTCGAGCTGCTCGGCGATCTGCGAGACCGTTCTCTCGGCGTTACCGGGTGTCACCGAGACGTCGCCGAGGTCGGCGACCGACAAGCGTCCGAAGACCTGCGCGTCCTGCGCCGGGTTGTACGGGCGGAGCGCGATCGACGCTGACCGGATGGCCTCGGGCCCAAAACGCGCCCCGGGCCGGTTCGTGGTGGCCGTGTCGAACGGGATTCCGAGGACCGCGACGTCGACGTCGTCGGGACTCTCCACGAGCGGGCAGCGCGCGAATGTCTTCACGCCTGCGTAGCGCGGGGAGCGGAGCGCGTCGGGAGGCCCGTAGCGGGGAGCGTCCTCTCTCGGCACCGGGCGACGGTACCAGCGGCTCTCGAGCGCGGCGTCATCCCCACCCTCGTCGGCCGTTCGGGACATGCCCAGGGTCTGACCCTGGACATGTCTTTGTGGATGGATTGGCGCTGATTTGTTGCTAGTTCGGGCTCGGCTCCGAACGGCTTCGGGTGCCGGCCGACCGCCGAGGAGGTCCCTCGACCTGCAGCCGCGGCAGCCATTCGAGCCAGCTCGGCAGATACCAGTTCCAGCGCCCGAGCAGGAGCATCGCGCTCGGGAGCAACACCGAGCGGATGATCGTCGCGTCGATCAGGAGCGCGACCGCGACCCCGAAGCCCATCTGCTGGAACATGATCAGGTCACCCCGGGCGAAGCCGGAGAAGACCGCGACGATGATCAGCGCCGCCCCGGTGATGATCCTGGCCGTCGACCCGACGCCGAACGTCACCGCATCGGTCGTGTCACCGGTCTCGTCGTAGCGCTCCCTGATCCGAGAGAGCAGGAACACCTGGTAGTCCATCGAGAGCCCGAAGAGCACGGAGAAGAGGAAGAGCGGCACCCAGGCTTCGATCGTGTCGGTCTCCTGGAAACCGAGGATCCCGGCCCCCACCCCGTACTGAAACACGAGGACGAGGAGGCCGTACGCGGCGGCCACGGAGAGCAAGTTCAGCGCGACCGCCGTCGCCGCGACGACCACCGAGCGAAAGACCACGGTCAGGAGAAGAAACGTCAGTACGAGCACGAACGCGATCACCAGCGGCGCTGGATCGATCACCGAGGCGAAGTAGTCGATGTTCTCCGACGTCGTGCCGCCGACGAGCACCTCCGCGTCCGTTCCCTCGAACGCTTGGGGCACGAGCTCGGAGCGGAGCTCCTCCACGGCTGCGACGGCCTGCGAGCTCGAAGCGTCTCCCACGACCGGCACCGAGAGAACCGCGACCTCACCGTCCTCGGAACGCCGTACCTCGCCGGCGCCGAACCGGGGGTCAGCGGCGAGCCTTGACCGCAGCCCGGCGAGCGCGTCCGAGACGTCGGCACCCGAGGCGCCACCGGAGACCACGATCTCCACGGGGTCGGTCGTCGACTTCGGGAAGTCGCGTTCGAGCGCGACGAAGCCCTGCTTGGAGGAGAAGCGGTCGGGCAGGGCAGAAACCCCGCTCGTGCCGACGTTCATGGCGAGGATCGGGAGCGCCAGAGCCACCAGCACGCCCAATGAGAGGACGAGGCTCAGCACCGGACGCCGAAGCACGCTCCGGACGATCGCTCCCCAGAAGCGCCCCTCGCCTCCCGCCGAGGCGAGCGTGCGCCGGCCCACGATCGGAATCCGAAGGGAGTTGATGCGGTCTCCGAGCAACCCGATCAACGCCGGCAGCAGTGTTAGAGCAGCAACGACCGAGACGATGCCGACGAGGATCGCGCCGACCGCCAGGCTTCGCATGATCGAGCTCGGCACGAGCAGCATCCCGAACATGGCGACCACGAACGCGGTGCCACTGAAGAGCACCGCCCGGCTCGCGGTCAGCCCGGAAGCTGCGATCGCGTCGAGCTGCTCGCGACCGCGCCCACGCTCCTCGCGATAGCGAGAGACGACAAAGAGCGAGTAGTCGATTCCCAGCGCCAGGCCCATGCCGGTGAGCATGTTCACGATGAAGATCGAGAGCTCGAAGGGCTGCGCGAGCAACGCCGTCATTCCCAGCGCGACGACAATCGAGACGATCGCCATCAGCAGCGGAATGAGCCCGGCGACGACCGCTCCGAACACGAGCAGCAGGATGATGAGAGCGGCGGGCAGACCGAACTGGAGCTCGCCCTTCTCGAGATCCTCCTGCGAGAGGAGGTTGAAGTCGTAGTCGAGCGTCTGCTCGCCGGTGACCGAGACCGAGAAGGCTGCGTCTTCGTCACCTCTCTCGACCGCCTCGATCACCGCTTCTGCCTCGTCCTCGTCCGGGATCCCGAGCGGAACGATCGTCGCGTGACGGTCGTCAGAGACGAGCGAGGCGTCGCCATCCAGATACGTCTGCGCCCGCGCGAGCGCCGGCACATCGCTCTCGACGACGAGCGTTCGCACGAACGCCTTGAACTCCGGAGAGCCGACGGTGTGCTGATCCGAGCGTATGACCACGATGTCGCTGCTCGGCATGCGGCGCGGATCGGGCGGGAACGCCTGTATCTGAGCCGCAATCGCCCGCTCGGACTCGGGGTTGTTCGTGGGCGCATCGTCGCTCGTGAGACCGTCCCCGAGCAGAGTGACGATGGCGACGACAGCCAGGACGAAGACCGCGATCCAGGCACCCACGACCCGCCAGGGATGGCGTGCGCTCGCGGAAGCGAGCGGCCCGGTCGAGAACACACTCGAGAGCTTCATGCCGCTTCCGCCCGCGCGACGAGGACCTCGGACTCGCGGACCGGCGCCTCATCCATCCGGAGCTTGCGCGGGATCAGCAGGGAGATCACGGATCCGATCCCGACGACGATAGCGCCCACCCAGAGCGCGGGCACAAGGCCATCGCTGAAGATCAGTGGAGACTCGTACCCACCGGCGCGCGCGAAGATCGTGGCGAGCACGGCTACGCCGAGAACGCCTCCGACCTCCCGGATCGCATTGTTTGCGCCGGACGCCTTGCCCTCCTCCTCGGGCTTGACCGCCGAGAGGACGACGTTCGCGACCGGTGCGAAGAACATCCCCATCCCGATCCCCGAGAGGATGAACGGGCCGACAAAGGACGAGTATCCGATCGTGGCCGTCGAGACCGCGGCGATCCAGCCCAGTCCGATCGCCTGCAGCGCCAGGCCCGTCGCCATCAACGACCGCCCGCCGATCCGGTCGGAGAGCGCGCCCGCGATCGGCGCGACGAACATTGGCATGATCGTCCACGGGAGGACGCGCAGCCCCGACTCGAGTGGAGAGTAGCCCTGCGCGGTCTGAAAGAACTGCGTCAGCAGGAAGATCGATCCGAACATCCCGAAGTACATGAGGAGGGATGCGCCGTTGGCCGCGGCAAAACCACGGTCGCGGAAGAGCCGCATGGGCAGCATCGGCTGCGGCGAGCGGAGCTCCCAGATGACGAACGCCGCGAGCAGCGCCGTCCCCGCGACGAGCGCGCCGGCGATTCCCGGGCTCGTCCAGCCGTCTCCGTGGATGATGCCCCACACGACGCCGAGCATCCCGCCGCTCGCGAGCGCCAGGCCCGGGAAGTCGAGCGCGCGGTCCGGCCCGGTCGACTCTGTGAGCCGGGTCGCGAGCGGAAGAAGAACGAGTCCGACGGGCACATTGAGCCAGAAGATCCACTGCCAAGAGATACCGTCGACAACTGCTCCGCCGACGAGCGGCCCCATGGCGACTGCGAGGCCGGCGATTCCCGACCACGCTCCGAGCGCGACGCCACGCCGCTCGCGCGACACCGCCGCGCTCAAGATCGTCAGGGTCAGCGGAGTCACGATCGCGGCGCCAAACCCCTGCAGCGCCCGAGCGGTGATTAGCCAATCGGCCGAAGGGGCGAGCGCCGCTGCAGCGGAGGCGGCGGTGAAGATCCCGACCCCGATCATGAACATGCGCTTCCGCCCGAAGCGGTCGCCGAGCGCCGCTCCGGTGAGCAGGAAGACGGCGAACGAGAGCGTGTAAGCGTTCACCGTCCACTCGAGCTCCTCGAGCGAGGCGCCGAGATCGACGCGGATCACGGGGATCGCCGTCGAGACGACGAGGTTGTCGAGCACGACCATGAAGAGCGCGATCGAAGTGATCGCGAAGGTCCAGATCGTGCGCGTGCCGGCTTTCATGCTGTCCTCCTTCTGGTGTTCTTCTGGTAACGGTGTAGTGATTGATTACTCATAACAAAGGGAAAAAAAAGAGCTGCGCCTACTTCGCGTCCTCGCAGCCTTCCGCGAGCCGCGCGGCCCAGGAATGGCGCGGGTCGTCGCCGATCGAGTACTGCATCGCCGCCAGGACGTTCAAGAGCATCCCCGTGGCGAAGAACATCGCGATCGTCTGGCGGTCGGCGCCCGAGACGGTCTCGACGTAATCGACGAGCCGACCGTACCCGCGCGCGGTGCTCTTCCGAACCTCCTCGTCCTCGACGGAGGCGGCATACGACTGGAGCTGACCCTGCAACATGCTGCGATCGCTTTCGATCAAACCCCTGTATGCATCACCGATCGCGCGCAGCGCACCCTCCCCGGATTTTCCAGACGCCGCCTCACGAAAGACGTCGAGGGTCTCGGCGAAGCAAGCGTCGTTGACTGCGAGAAAGAGCTCCTTCTTCGAGCCGAAGAGACGGAACAGGTACGGCTGAGAGATTCCCGCCAGGCGCGCGATGGTGTCCGTTGAGGCGCCGTGCAAGCCGTGGCGGGCGAACTCGCCGCGCGCCGCGTCGAGCACCGCGATGCGCCGTTGCTCTGCGGTCTGTCGGAGCGTCTTCACCATCGCAGGAAGTGATTATTCACTCACAAGCGCTCGCTTGTCAAGTCAGACGAAACGAGCGAGCACGGAGACGACCCGCTCGACCTCGTCCTCGGTCGTCGACGTCGCGAACGGCAGCGCGAGCGCGCGCTCGAACGCGCGGTCGGCTCCGGGAAATGAGCCTTGCGCGCGGTACGGATCGAGCCGATGGAGCGCCCATGTGCCGATCTGCGCTTCGATGCCCTCCTCGCGCAGCCCCGCCAGAGCAGCGTCGCGCCGCTCCAACTGGACGACGTAGGCCTGCCAGCCGTGCCGGTCACCTTCGCCGGCGGCGGGTGTGAGCAGCAGTGACTCGAGCCTCTCGGTGTACCAGCCCGCAACACGTTCCCTCGCTGCGAGCAATTCCTCGAGCCGCCCGAGCTGCGGGATTCCTATAGCGCAGAGCAAGTCGGGGATCCGGTAGTTGAAGCCTGGCGACGGCATGTCCCCGAGCGTCGCCCAGCCGTGATGTCGGAGCCGCCGCACCGCTTCGTCCAGTCCGGCCTCGTCCGTCGTGACTGCGCCGCCCTCGCCGGTCGTCACAATCTTCCGCGGGTGGAAAGAAAGGCACGCGGCGACGCCGAGCGCGCCACACGGGGTTCCCCGGTAGCGGGCGCCCAACGCGCCTGCCGCGTCCTCGACGAGCACGACCTCCTGAGGCGCCGAGGTCTGCAACGCCTCCCACTCGACCGGGCGGCCGAAGAGGTGGACCGCCATGACCGCGCGTGTGCGCGGAGTGACGGCCGCGGCAACGGCGGCAGGATCGACGAGGAACGTGTCCGGATCGATGTCGACGAGAACCGCCTGCGCTCCGCAGAGCTGGACGACGTTGGCAGTCGCGGGAAAGGTGTAGGCGGGGACGATGACCTCGTCGCCCGGTCCGATCTCCAGCGCGAGCAGTGCGAGATGGAGAGCCGCGGTGCCGGACGAGACGGCGGCGGCGTGCGCGGTGCCGACCGCCCCGGCGAGTGCGATTTCGAACTCGGCAACCTTCGCGCCCATCGTCAGCTGGCCGCTCTCGATCACCTCGGCGACCGCAGCGAGCTCCGCGGAGCCGACGTCGGGCCGCGCAAGCCTTATCGGATCCGTCACGCGGTCCGAGCTCCGAGCTTCTCCCGATACCAGGCGATCGTGCGCTCGAGCCCCTCGTCGAGGTCGATCTTCGCCTCGAAGCCGAGGAGCGCGCGGGCCTTGTCGATGTTGGGGATCCGCAGCTCTACGTCCATGTAGTGGAGCGGCTGGAAGGTGATTTGTCCGGGGCTGGCGGTCAGGCGCTTGATCCGCTGCGCGAGATCGTGGATCGTGACCGCGGAGCGCGCATTGCCGATGTTGAAGCTCTCCCCCACCGCGCTCGGATGCTCGAGCGCGAGCAGCGCGCCGTCGACCATGTCGTCCACATAGCACCAGGCTCGAATCTGCGACCCGTCCCCGTGAATCGTGAGGTCGCGCCCCGCGAGCGCGGCCTCGATGAAGGCGCGAATCGCGCCGCCGCCGATCTGTCCCGGCCCGAACACGTTGAACGGGCGCACTGAAGTTGTCGGAAGTCCGAACTCGGCGTGGTACGCGTGCGCCATGTGCTCGCCCGCGAGCTTCGACACGGCGTACGTCCACCGCGCCTCGCCCACGGAGCCGATGGTCGTGACGTGCGCCTCCTGGACGTTGAACGCGTGCTGGCCGAACACCTCGCTCGTCGAGAAGTCCACCAGCCGCTCGAGCGTGTCCTTCGCCGTGAGTGCAGCCTCGAGCACGTTGTACGTGCCGATCACGTTGACGCGCATCGTCCGCACCGGGCTCTCGAGGACTGTGTCGACGCCCGCGATTCCGGCGCAGTGGACGATGTGAGTCGCACCCTCGAAGAGCCCCCGGAGACGCTCGTCGTCGAGCACGTCCCCGTGGACAAAGTGGAAATTCGCGTGCTCGGCAAGGCTCGTGCCGCCGAGCGAGTCGCGATGGAGATTGTCGACCGCGACGATCTCGTTCTCATCGACGAGGCGCCGCGCCAGAGTCGTCCCGATGAAGCCTGCTCCGCCGGTGATGACGATCCGTTTGCCGGTCAGGGACACGCGGCGAGTCTAGTGAGGACCAGGCCAGGTACCTTGGCCGTATGCGCGGAATCGCTCTGGGCGTGCTTGCGCTAGTGCTGGCTGCGTCCGGATCGGCGGCAACGTCGTCGGTCACCTCCTTGAAGATCACGTACTGGCCGAAAGGGGAAGGCTCGGTCGGGCAGAAGACGTGGACGCTCCGGTGTGAGCCTGCGCGGGGAACGGTCGCCCGACCTGGAGACGCCTGCCGCAAGCTCGCCACCGGCGGGCGAAAGCTCTTCGCACCCGTTCCCCGACCTGCCATCTGCACCGAGATCTACGGTGGCCCGGATCTCGCTCGGATCACCGGTGTCCTCGAAGGACGGCGCGTGTGGGCGAGCTTCAACCTGACGAACGGCTGCCACATCGAGCGCTGGAGCAGGTTCTCGCCGTGGCTCCTTCCGCCCTCCTAGCGACGAGAAGCTGGTGACAGTCACCGCAGGGTGACAGTCACCGTGCTCTTGGCGTCTAGCATCGGCGGCCGTGAAGACCGTCCTCTTCGTCGGCGCGGGTCGCCATCAGCGCCGCGCGATCGAGCAAGCGCGCGCGCGAAATCTGCAAGTCGTCGCGGTCGACCGCAACCCGCAGGCACCCGGTCTCCTCTCTGCCGACCTCCCCGAAGTCGTCGATTTCACAGACGTCACAGCCGTGACCGAGGTCGGCCGGCGGCATCGCATCGACGGCGTGTTGACCGTCTCCGCCGACCGTGCCGTGCCGGTCGTCGCCGCCGTGGCGGAGGCGCTGGGACTGCCGGGAATCGGAGTCGAAACCGCTCGCCGCATGACCCACAAGGTGGCGATGCGGCGGACATTCGCCGTAGCCGGCGTCCCGCAGCCGGGGTTCGCGACCGTGCGCTCGGCGGACGACTTTCCGAGCGCGCTCGAGGCATCCGGGCTCCCGGCCGTTCTCAAGCCCGTCGACTCCGGCGGCCAACGCGCGGTCTTCCGGGTCGAGAGCGTCGAAGAGCTCGAGCGGGATCTCGAGGACGCGCTCGCCGAGTCGCCCACGCATGAGGCGATGGTGGAGGCGTTCGTCGACGGGATCGAGATGAACGGGATCGTGATCGCACGGACAGGTGAGGCGAGCTTGGTGACACTTTCGGACCGGCTCCGCCCACCGGGGATCGGCTTCGGCGTCGGCTGGATGCACGTCTATCCGCCCACGATCCCCTCCGACCAGCTCGAGCGGGCGGAGCGAATCGCGGTCGAGTCGGTCCGCGCGCTCGGCCTCCGCGATGGCATCGCGTTTCCCCAGCTCATCGCCTCGCCGGAGGGCAGCGTCGTGGTCGTCGAGGTCGCCGCGCGCATCCCAGGGGGCCAGATGGCAGATCTCGTTCGTCACGCCGTCGGCGTCGACCTCGTGGAGATTGCACTCCGCCAGGCGCTCGGCGAGGAGGTCGGCGACGAGCATGCGCTTCCCCAGTTCTCGCAACCGCTTGCGATCCGCTTCTTCACTGCCAAGCCGGGGCCGCTCCCGATCGGCCGTGTTCTCGCGATCGGAAGCCTCGACCCGGTTCTGGCAGCCGAAGGTGTGGTGCAGGCCGACACATACCTCGAGGTCGGGGAGACGATCCGGCCGGTCCGCCGTGACGGCGACCGCCGCGGTTACGTGATCGCAGTCGGCGACACCCAGGCCCAGGCGGTGCAGCGAGCAGACGAGGCAGCTGCGCTGTTGACCGTCGAGGTAGCCGCATGAGCTGCTCGTTCGATATGGATCATTACCGAGACATCCTGGAAGCCGCGCGCGCGGGCGGCTATCGCTTCGCGCGCTTCGGCGAGGGGCCGGAGAACCGGGATCTCTTCCTCCGCCACGACGTCGACCTCTCCCTCGCGGCGGCTCTCGCGATGGCCGAGGTCGAAGCGGAGCACGGAGTTCAGGCCACATATCTGCTGATGATCGAGTCCGTCTTCTACAACCTCGCCTCAGCCGACGGCGTGGCGGCAATCGCGCGTCTGCGGGAGCTCGGGCACGCAGTCGGGCTCCATGCGGTGCACCCGAACGACGACCTCGACGAGCGCTTCGACCCTGTGATCTCCTGGCACAACCCGCAGCCCCAGTACATGTCCGCGGAGATCTCAGGCGCGGTCAACACCTACGGTGAGCGCTACTTCTCACCGCCGACGTATCGCTCGGACTCGAACCAGCACTGGCGCTCGGGCTGCCCTCACGAGGAGCTTCGGGCCGGAGCGTTCCCGTGGCTCCAGATTCTCGTCCACCCCGCGATCTGGGTCTACCCCGGTTCGACGATGGGGCAGACGATGTGCGCGCTGGTGGAGGCTGAGAAAGCGCGACGGCTCGTCCAGTTCGCCGAAGACGGCATCGATTTATCGTGAGAGCCAAGACTGCGGTGTCAGACACTCTGGCGGTTGCGTCTCTCGTAGACCTGTCGGTTCTCGTAGACCTGTCGATAATCGACAGGTCTGCAGCGGCGATGCTCGAGGTGCGAAGCTCTTCTGGCGCTGGATCGGCGCCATCTCGCCCTGTTGAGCGATTTGCGCAAATTTGGAACACAACCCCTTGACACGCTTCGGTGTCTAACACCGGTGCGACTTTCCGCATCGTCCACTGCCCGATCAACACGGCCGGGGTGCCATGGGCGAACGTGCAGGCGTTGCGGCGTCGCGGCGTCGACGCCGAGCTGGTCGTCTTCAACCGGTACAAGCTCCACCCGGAAGCCGATCGGTCGCTCGAGCGCAGCGGTGGCCTCGTCCGCCGACAGCTCAACCAATGGCGCGCGCTGCTCGAGCTCCTTCCCCGCACCGACATCTTCCACTTCTACTTCGGACTCACGCTCGTCCCGCGGTCCGTGCAGTTCCCGATCCTGCGCGCGCTTCGGAAGAAGTCGGTGATGCACTACCTAGGCTCCGACATCCGCGGCAAGAGCCCGGCCGAGCTCGCCTTCGGCAAGAAGGCGGACGCGCAGCTCGTCGGCTCCTACGACGCGATCCGCTGGGTGCCCGAGGCCGAGGTGATCCCGCCGGGGATCGACGTCGCCGCGATCGAGCCGGCGTTTCCATCCGCGGAGCGCAAGCGACCGGTGATCCTGCACGCGCCCTCTTCACGACGTCGCAAGGGAACCGAGCATGTGCTGGCCGCGTGCGAGGGGCTCGACGCCGATCTCCTGCTCGTCGAAGGCCTGCACCACGAGGAGGCATTCGAGCGCTACCGCCAGGCAGACATCGTCGTCGACCAGCTGAACGCGGGTTGGTACGGACTCTTCGCGATCGAGTGCATGGCGCTCGGGAAGCCGGTCGTGACGTTCCTGCACGACGAGGCGGTCGCGCGCAGCGAGGAGGCGTTCGAGACACGGATCCCGATCGTGAGCGCGACAGCGGAGACGCTTCGGCAACGACTCGAGCCTCTCGCGGAGGACTCAGCCGAGCGCCGCAGGATCGGGGAGGCATCACGCGCTTACGTCGAGCAGGTGCACGACCTCGAGCGCGTCGCCGACCGCCTGCTCGCGCTCTACTCTCGCCTGATGAGCACCTGACGTGATGAATGCCCGTCGTGAGGCGGATGCTGGACGTCGTGAGGCAAGTACGCAGGGAGCGTCCATATCCTTGCGATATGGACGCGACTCCCGGGGGTAGAGCGGAGGACGCCGCATCACGGCGTCCAGCGCCGTCTCGCGACATGGCCGTTCATCGCGTCAGGTGCTCCTAGATGGCTCTCGGCGCAGAGCTCAGGCGGCTCGGCAGGCACTCGGCGATCTACGGGCTCGGCGGGCTCGTCTCGCGGATCCTCGCGGTCCTCCTGCTTCCCCTCTACACGCGCTACCTCTCCCCGTCCGACTACGGGAAGGTCGAGACGCTCATCGCGCTCTCGACGGTCATCGGAATCGTCCTCCGGATGGGAATCCACGCCGCGTTCTTCCGCTTCTACTTCGACTCGTCCGCGCCCGAGCACCGGCGCCTGGTACTCCGCACGTCCTTCTGGTTCACGATGGCCATGGCCACGGCGGGCCTCGTCGCCGGCCTCATCCTGTCGGGAGCAATATCCGACCTGCTCTTCGGCTCACCGGACGACTCCGAGCTCGTCATGGCGTCGTTCGTCGGCCTCTGGGCGGGGATGAACTACGAGCAGCTCACGTCGCTCTTCCGCGTGGAGGAGCGGTCGGTCGCCTTCGTCACGGCCAGCCTCGCGAACATCCTGCTCACGATCGGGATGACGCTGTTCCTCGTGGTCGGACTCGACCAGGGCCCGATCGGTGTGATCGTCGGCAACTTCACAGGCACGCTGCTCGTGTATGCAGCGCTGATCGGGTATCGCCGCGAGCAGCTCGGGCTCCAGTTCGACCGAAGGCTCCTCCGGGAGATGAACCGTTTCGGAGTGCCGCTCATCCCAACGGCGCTGTTTCTCTGGGTGACAAACTTCAGCGACCGGCTCTTCCTCGTCCGGCTCGCGGACACGACAGAGGTCGGCCTGTACTCCGTCGGCGTCCGGATCGCGTCGGCGATGGTGCTCCTTCTGACTGCGTTCCGGCTCGCCTGGCCGGCGTTCGCGTACTCGATCGAGGACGAGCGCGAGGCTCGCCGGACCTACGCCTTCGTCCTGACGTACCTCGTGCTCTTGACGACGTGGGTGGCCGCCGCTCTTGCGCTCCTCTCGCCGTGGATCGTCGACTGGATCGCCGCGCCCGCGTTCGCGGAATCCTCTCGGATCGTCGGGCCACTGGCGTTCGCGGCCGTCGCCTTCGGCGCGTACATCGTTGTGGTAATCGGCGTCGGCCGCGCACGGCGGACGCAGTTCAACTGGGTCGTGACCGGCGCGGCCGCCGCTGTGAACGTCGCCCTCAACCTGATCCTGATCCCGCGCTACGGGATGATCGGCGCAGCCGTCGCCACGATCGCCGCGTACGTGACGATGTTCGTGGGCATGGCCTGGTGGGCGCAGCGGATCTACCCGGTGCCGTACCAGTGGAGACGCGTGCTCACGGCGGCGGCAGTCGGAGTCGCCCTCGCCGTCGCGGGCAAGCTGCTCGACGCAGGCTTCGCTGTCGCGTTCCTGCTCGCGCTCGTCTACCCGCTGGCGCTCGCCCCGTTCGGCTTCTACCTCCCCGCTGAGCGCAAGGCAATCGGCGCGCGGCTGCGCCTCGCGCGTTAGAGCTCGAATCAGAGAGACGCTCGTCGCCGGAGCAGCCCGGGCGAGTGCGCTGCAAGGACGCAGGGAGCCCCGATATGCAGGCAGTGGGCTATGCATTTGACGCCCCTTTGTGTGGACAAGCACGAGCCGGTGTCCGACGCAGCTCTCGCCAGCCTGTCGCAACGAGACCAACCACTCCCGTACGGCAGGACAATCCCATGCTGCGAAGCCGCTTTGCCGGCCGGCAAGGCGGGTCCCTTCGTGCAAGCCGGACCAGGAG
>Ga0136622_10000119_pt1 | contig 28387 bp, 24 predicted proteins | sample AntDrymUQ4482106_2_FD_104803 | JGI IMG/M metagenome (GOLD analysis project Ga0136622, IMG submission 104803) | Polar desert sand microbial communities from Dry Valleys, Antarctica - metaG UQ448 (21.06) | ecosystem: Environmental > Terrestrial > Soil > Desert | place: Antarctica: Dry Valley...
CCGGGCGCCCCGAAATAGTCCTCGAGATCCTGACCGAAGGCGCTCGATGCACCCACCACGACCACGGACACGACCAGCCACGACGCGATGACCGTCCACGGACGACGGGCTGCGAAGCGACCCTGGCCGCTGCGTTCGGTGCGGTGATCGCGTTGGACGTGGTGAGACTGGTCGCCGGCGCCGGATCGGTGGGCTTGTACACGACGGTCTTCGTGATCGTGCTTCCGTACTCGCTGTTCCGGTGGGGGTCTGGCCGCGAGGCGGTCCTCGGCCTGGCGATCATGCTGGTCGCGTACACGCTCGGCGTCGCCGGCGACTGGACCGGTGCCGGCGACGCGGTGGGCGCCAGCGTGGTCCTGCTGTTCCCTGCGGTTCTGGGCGCCTCGGTCCGCTACTGGACCTCGTCGCGTCAGCGCGAGGTGGAGCAGGCCAAGCTGCAGGAGCGGGAGCAGCTGGCGCGGGAGCTCCACGACACGGTCGCCCATCACGTCTCGGCGATCGCCATCCGGGCACAGGCCGGTCGCGTGGTCTCCGACTCCCAACCCGATGCTGCGCAGGAGGCCCTCGAAGTGATCGAGGAGCAGGCGTCACGCACCCTCGCGGAGATGCGCCGCATGGTGGGTGGGCTCCGCGACGACGAGCCGCCCGCCCTTGCGCCGCAGCTCGGGGACGATCCGATCGGCAACGCCCTGCGCGCTGCGGGAGAGGCGACCACGGTCGTGGCCGAGCTGCTGCCCACCGGCGGCAAGGTGAACCTGTCCTACGGACCAGAGGACGTGGCGGAGTACGTCCATCAGCTCGCGGCCGACCACCTGGTCCACGGCTGGGACCTGGCTGCCGCGACCGGTGGGGACCGGGACCTCGAGGAAGACCTGATGCGGGACCTGGGCGAATGGTTCGCCGAACGCGAGGAGCTGTACCGCTCCGCCGGCCTGGTCGGCCCCCGCCTCGACGCATCGGGCGACCTGCAGACGGAGCTGCTCGCAGCCGCCGGGAGAGATGCCCGGTGGACACCGCCGAAGCCCTGAGCGTGTTCTCGGCGGCCTTCGGCTCGGGCGACGTCGACGCGATCATGGCGCTGATGACCGACGACTGTGTCTTCGAGTCGACCGGACCCGCACCGGACGGGGAGCGGCACGAAGGGTCGGTCGCCGTACGCCGTGTCTGGGAGGAGCTGTTCACGGGCACCAGGACGCGTCGTTCACCGAGGAGGAGTCGTTCGTCGACGGGGACCGCGGCGTGCTCCGCTGGCGGTTCACCTGGTCCGAGCCGGACGGCTCGCCGGGACACGTGCGCGGCGTCGACGTGCTGCGGATGCGCGACGGCAAGGTCGCCGAGAAGCTCTCCTACGTGAAGGGATAGCAAGCGAACACACGCGACGGCCGGCCCGCTGAGGCGGTCGACGTACCCTGGTGGGCGCCCCCGCCGTCTCGAAAGGTCCTGCCGTGTCGGTCACCGCTCCTGCCGCCGAGTCCGTGTTCGCGCGGCTCGAGCCGTTGCTGCCGTCGGTGCAGAAGCCGATCCAGTACGTCGGCGGCGAGCTGAACTCCGCGGTCAAGGACTGGGAGTCGGGTGAGGTCCGGTGGGCGCTGATGTATCCCGACGCCTACGAGGTCGGATTGCCCAACCAGGGGCTGCAGATCCTCTACGAGGTGCTCAACGAGCGCGACTGGATCCTGGCCGAGCGTACCTACTCGGTCTGGCCCGATCTCGAGGCTCTGATGCGCGAGCACGACATCCCCCAGTTCACCGTCGACGGACACCGCCCGGTGCGCTCGTTCGACGTGCTCGGGGTGTCGTTCGCCACGGAGCTCGGCTACACCAACATGCTCACCGCGCTCGACCTCGCCGGGATCCCGCTCCACGCGGTGGACCGGGGCGAGAGCGACCCGCTGGTGCTCGCCGGCGGTCATGCGGCGTTCAACCCCGAGCCGGTCGCCGACTTCATCGACGCGGCCGTGCTCGGCGACGGGGAGGAGGTCGTGCTCGCCATCTCCGAGGTGATCCGCGAGTGGAAGCTCGACGGTGAGCCCGGCTGCGAGGGGCGCTCTCCCCGCGACGAGCTGCTCTACCGGCTCGCGGTGTCCGGTGGTGTGTACGTGCCAAAGTTCTACGACGTCGACTACCTGCCCGACGGACGGATCAGGCGGGTGGTCCCGAACACGCCCGGCGTCCCGTGGCGGGTGCACAAGCACACCGTGATGGACCTCGACGCATGGCCCTACCCCCGCAAACCGTTGGTCCCGCTCGCCGAGACCGTGCATGAGCGGTACTCCGTGGAGATCTTCCGCGGTTGCACCCGTGGCTGCCGCTTCTGCCAAGCCGGGATGATCACTCGCCCGGTGCGGGAACGCTCGATCAGCACGATCGGCGACATGGTCGAGAACGGCATCCGGAAGTCCGGCTTCGACGAGGTCGGCCTGCTCTCGCTCTCCAGTGCCGACCACTCGGAGATCGGGGAGGTCGCGAAGGACCTGGCGGACCGGTACGACGGCTCGAACGTCTCCCTCTCCCTGCCCTCGACGCGAGTCGACGCCTTCAACGTCACCCTGGCCAACGAGCTGTCCCGCAACGGCCGGCGCTCCGGGCTGACCTTCGCCCCGGAGGGCGGGTCGGAACGGATCCGCAGGGTGATCAACAAGATGGTCAGCGAGGAGGACCTGATCCGCACCGTCGCCACGGCGTACTCACACGGCTGGCGTCAGGTGAAGCTCTACTTCATGTGCGGTCTACCCACCGAGACCGACGAGGACGTGCTGGAGATCGCGCAGCTCGCCAAGAAGGTCGTGGCCACGGGTCGCGAGGTGTCGGGGCGCCACGACATCCGCTGCACCGTGTCGATCGGCGGGTTCATCCCGAAGCCGCACACCCCGTTCCAGTGGGCCGGGCAGCTGGACTGGGAGACGTGCGACGACCGGCTCAAGCAGCTGCGCGACACGGTGCGCGCGGACCGGAAGTACGCCCGCGCGATCGGGTTCCGCTACCACGACGGCCGGCCCGGCGTGATCGAGGGGATGCTGTCGCGCGGTGACCGAAGGGTGGGCCGGGTGATCGAGGCGGCCTGGCGTGCCGGTGGCCGCTTCGACGGCTGGAGCGAGCACTTCTCCTACGATCGCTGGCTGGCCGCTTCGCAGACCGGGTTCGCCGACACCCCCGTCGACCTCGACTGGTACACCGTGCGCGAGCGGGACCACTCCGAGGTGCTGCCGTGGGACCACCTCGACTCCGGGCTGGACAAGGACTGGCTGTGGGAGGACTGGCAGGACGCGCTTCTGGTGGCGAGCGACCCCGATGTGGGTGGCGTCGAGGACTGCCGGTGGACCCCGTGCTACGACTGCGGCGTGTGCCCCCAGATGGGCACCGAGATCCAGATCGGCCCCACCGGCCAGAGGCTGCTCCCGCTCTCGCCGGTCTGAGCTGGGCGCTCGTCAGGTGCGCTTCACCACGTCCTCGATGTACGACGGGCGCGCGACCATGAGCCCTGCCACGAGCTGCGGCACGACCAGGGCCAGCAGGATGCTCAACGGGACGGTCCACCCGCTGGTGGCGTCGTACAACACCCCCATCCCGAACGGTCCGATCGCGGCGACCAGGTAGCCGACCGACTGGGTGAAGCCCGAGAGCGCGGCAGTGCCGTCGCTGGTGCGGGCACGCAGTCCGATGAGGGTGAGCACGAGAGGGAACATGCTCAGGCCGGCGCCGACCGCAACGGCCCATACCCACGCTCCCTCGGCCGGCGCGAAGATCAGTCCCAGGTAGCCGACCGGATAGCACGCGACGAGACCCAGGATGAGCCAGCTCTGGTTCTCGAGGCGGGCACTCAGCGATGGGATCCAGAACGAGAGCGGGATGCTCATCGCGGTGATCACCCCGAGGAGCAGTCCTGCGGTCGCCGCGGAGAACCCCGCGTCGCGGTAGACGAGCGCGAACCAGCCAAAGACGGAGTAGGCCTGCAACGACTGCAGCCCGAAGAACGCCGCCATCGCCCACCCGAGTCGCGTGCGTGCGACCTCGCGGAGGGTGAACGTGTGCCTGTCTGCTTCGGGCGCACCGTCGTGGCGCACCAGCATGACCCACGGCAGCGCGGCCACGAGGGCAGTCAGCGCCCAGGCGAACAGACCCCAGCGCCACGAGCCGAACTGCTCGGAGATCGGGACGGTGAACGCGGAGGCGAAGGTGAGCCCCACCGCGAGGGACGTGGTGTAGATCGAGGTCATCAGACCGACCCGGTCGGGGAAGTGCAGCTTGACCAGTGAGGGGAGGAGCACGTTGGCGGCGGCCATGCCCGCCAGCGCCAGCAGCGACAGCAGCAGGAACAGCGGCACGCTGTCCACGCGCGAGCGGACCGCGAGACCGACCACGACGGCGGCGAGCGAGAGCAGGGTGAGCCGGTGCAGGCCGAGCGTCCGGGCGAGCGACGGAGCCACGGCACCGAAGCCGGCGAAGGCGAGGACCGGCAGGGTGGTGAGAACCCCGGCGATGGTGCGCGACATGTCGAGCGCGGCGATGACCTCGTCGAGCACCGGACCCACACTGACCGCGGCGGGCCTGAGGTTGAACGCCAGCACCACGATGCCGAGCACGACGAGGGCCTTCTGCGCGCGCGTCTCTCCCCGGAGTGCGGACTGGGTCACCCGGTCATGGTGCCGCCGCGGGTTGCACGCCGCAAAATCGACCGTGGGTAGCAGGCCTCTGCGAGGATGCCGGACGTGCTGAGCATCGACGTGAACGAACGACGATGCCGGCTGGCTCGGCGACACCGCCTGCATCCGCACTCCCGCGCAGCCGACGTAGAGGCCGCCGCTGCGGCGATGGTCTGCCTGCACGCCACCGACCCGGCCACCGTCTACCTCTCCGCATGGGCGCGGGTGCAGGACTTCGTCGTCGAGGAACTCGACCGCGCGTTGTACGTCGACCGGACACTCGTGCGACACATGGCGATGCGGCGGACGCTGTTCGTCTTCCCGCGAGAGACCCTTCCCGTCGTCCAAGCTGCCGCCAGCGACCGGGTCGCGGACGCCGAGCGCCGCCGGTTGGTGCGCGACGTCGAGAAGGCCGGGTTGTTCGAGGACGGTGAGGCATGGATCCGGGAGGCCTCGGCGGCCGTGCTCGCCGCCCTGGCCGACGGGCGCGAGGCGTCCTCCGCGGAGCTGCGACAGGAGATCGACCTGCTGCAGGGAGCGATCACCTACGGAGCAGGCAAGAAATGGGGCGGGGACGCGCCGATCGGCCCACGGGTGCTCACCGTGCTCTCCGCCGCCGGCCAGATCGTGCGAGCCCGCAACGTCGGGGGATGGGCGAGCTCGCGCCCGCTGTGGACCACCGCCGGCTCCTGGCTCGGACAGGAGATCGCGGGCCGCGACGAGGCCGAGGCCCGCGCGGCACTTGTCAGTGCATGGCTGCACGCCTTCGGCCCGGGCACCGCCTCGGACATCAAGTGGTGGCTCGGGTCGACGGTCGCTGCCGTGCGCACAGCTCTCGCGGACGTGGAGGCGGTGGAGGTCGATCTCGACGGCCGGACCGGATACCTGCTGCCCGACGACCTCGAGCCCAGCGAGCAGGTCGACCCCTGGGCGGCTCTGCTGGCGGGGCTCGACCCGACCACGATGGGCTGGTTCGAGCGTGACTGGTACCTCGGTCCGCACAAGGCCGACATCTTCGACAGCACCGGCAACGGCGGGCCGACGGCATGGTGGGACGGCCGGATCGTCGGAGGGTGGCACCAGCAGGGTGAGGACGGAGAGGTGGTGGTTGACCTGCTGGAAGAGGTGCCGGCCGCCGCCCATCGTGCCATCGACGAGGAGGCCGGCCGCCTCACCGACTGGCTCTCCGGCGCCGGTGTCATCCCCCGTTTCCCCTCACCCCTCTCCAAGCGCATGAGTGGACGCTAGGTTTCCGGGTCCGCGGAGGGGTCGCCGGCCTGCCCGGGAAGCCTAGGGTGGTCGTCATGCGCGAGCAGCCGGAGCAGCAGGCGCCACCGGTGCAGCGGGTGCGGCTGCGCTACGCGAAACGGGGGAGGCTGCGGTTCACCAGCCATCGGGACTTCTCCCGGGCCTTCGAGCGGGCGGTCTTCCGCGCTCGGATTCCGATGGCCTACTCCTCGGGCTTCAACCCACACCCCCGGATCTCCTATGCGGGAGCGAGCCCTACCGGAGCAGCCAGCGAGGCCGAGTACCTCGAGATTGCCCTGGCCCAGGAGGTCGACCCGGGCGAGGTGGCCGAGGCCCTCGACGCCGCGCTCCCCGATGGGCTCGACGTGATGGAGGCGGTGGTGAGTCCGGGCGGCTCCCTGGCGGACCGACTGACCGCCAGCCGCTGGCGGGTGAGCCTGACCGACGTACCTCTGCGCCGGGGCACCGACGCGGTGGACCGGTTCCTGGGTGCCACGAAGGTCGAGGTCGAGCGGATGACGAAGAAGGGGCTTCGCCGCTTCGACGCCCGCGCAGCCGTGGTGTCCCTGACGGCCGGCGCTGGCTCGGACCCTGAGGGTGAGTATGCGATACTTGACCTGGTCTTACGTCACGGGACCCCGTCCGTGAGACCCGACGACGTCCTCGCCGGACTCCGCGAGATCGCGGGGCTCGAGCCGGGAGTTGCTCCTTTGCAGGAGCGCTTGGCCCAGGGTCCGCTCGATGAGCAGACCGGCACACTCGGGGATCCGTTGGCACTCGACCGCGACGCGGTGTGAACCGTTGGTGACAGCTTCGGACACGAACACCACCCGCCGACCGCGGAAGTACCGACGCGAACCCTTGGTGACGCAGACGCAGGGGATGTCGCCGCCCGCCTCGCGCTGATGCTCGGCGGGACCACAGCTTGCGTCGGCCGGTACGCCGCCCGACGACTGACACGCTCCACCGGTGCCCCGAGACGGGGCCGGAGGAGATCGAGGAGAGCACATGCTCGACATTGAAGATCCAACCGCGGGCGACCAGTCCGCATCAACCGCGACCACACCGGTGACCGACGAGTCACCCGGGGCCCCGGCGGCCACGAAGACGGCCGCGAAGAAGACCGCCGCGAAGAAGACGGCTGCCAAGAAGACCGCCGAGAAGGCGACGGCCGCGAAGAAGACCACCACGAAGAAGACGGCTGCCAAGAAGACCGCCGCCAAGAAGAGCACCGCTAAGAAGAGCACCGCCAAGAAGGACACCACCGCCGAGCCCGCAGTGGAGACCGCCTCCGGGGCGGAGACGTCCGGCGGCGCGGCCGCCCCGACGCTCCTGTTCCAGCCGCCAGAGCCGACCAAGGCACCGGCACGGAAGAAGACCGCCGCGTCGGCCGGGTCGGACGCCGACACCGCGGCTGACGCGGGGAGCGCCGGAGGGGGCTCGACCACCGGCGACGAGTGCGATGAAGACAGCGGCAGACGCCGTCGCAGGCGTGGCGGTCGCCGTCGCTCCGGCTCGGGAGGCGGGAGCGACGGCGCGTCGCAGGACTCCGACCCCCCCCAGGACTCCGGTAAGGACTCCGGCAAGGACTCCGGCAAGGACTCCGGCAAGGACTCGGGCGAGGATTCCGACGGCACCGGGAGTCATCGCCGCCGCCGGCGCAGGCGGACCGGCGACGAGGCGGACGGCTCCGGCGACGCGCCCAAGCACTCCGTTACCAAGGTGCGCAAGGCACGCAGTCCCGAGGACGAGATCACCAGCCTCAGCGGGTCGACCCGGTTGGAGGCCAAGAAGCAACGCCGTCGCGAGGGTCGAGAGGCAGGAAGACGACGCGCACCGATCGTCAGCGAGGCGGAGTTCCTGGCCCGGCGCGAGGCGGTGGACCGGACGATGGTCATCCGGCAGAAGGACGACCTCACCCAGATCGCCGTCATCGAGGACAAGGTGCTCGTCGAGCACTACGTCGCCCGCGAGTCCCAGACATCGCTGATCGGCAACGTCTATCTCGGGCGGGTGCAGAACGTGCTGCCCTCGATGGAGGCAGCCTTCATCGACATCGGCAAGGGTCGCAACGCGGTGTTGTACGCCGGCGAGGTGAACTGGGACGCCCTGGGCGCCAAGAACGGCCAGCCGCGCAAGATCGAGTCGGTGCTCAAGTCCGGCCAGCCCGTCCTGGTGCAGGTCAGCAAGGACCCGGTGGGTCACAAGGGCGCTCGGTTGACCAGTCAGGTCAGCCTTCCGGGCCGGTTCCTGGTCTACGTCCCCGACGGGAACACCAGCGGCATCTCGCGCAAGCTGCCGGACACCGAACGCAACCGGCTGAAGAATCTGCTGAAGGAGATCGTCCCGGACTCGGCCGGGGTGATCGTGCGCACCGCCGCCGAGGGGACCAGCGAGGAGGAGCTGACCCGCGATGTCGAGCGGCTCACCGCCCGCTGGGACGACATCGCCGAGAAGTCCGCGGACGGCAAGTCGCCTCAGCTCCTCTACGCCGAGCCGGACCTCACGCTGAAGGTCGTCCGGGACCTGTTCACCGAGGACTTCGCTCGGCTCGTGGTCTCGGGCACGGACGCGTGGGACATGGTCGACGGTTACGTGGAGCACGTCGCCCCCGACCTCGCGCCGCGACTGGAGAAGTACGACCCTGAGACCGAGGGCGGTGACGTCTTCGCGGCCTACCGGATCGACGAGCAGATCGCGAAGGGCCTGGACCGGAAGGTGTGGCTGCCCTCGGGCGGGTCGTTGATCATCGACCGCACCGAGGCGATGACCGTGGTCGACGTGAACACCGGAAAGTTCACCGGCTCCGGGGGCAACCTCGAGGAGACGGTGACCCGCAACAACCTCGAGGCGGCAGAGGAGATGGTGCGCCAGCTGCGGTTGCGCGACATCGGCGGCATCATCGTGATCGACTTCATCGACATGGTCCTCGAAAGCAACCGGGACCTCGTCCTGCGACGACTCGTCGAATGTCTTGGCCGCGACCGGACCCGACACCAGGTGGCTGAGGTGACCTCGCTCGGGCTCGTGCAGATGACCCGCAAGCGCATCGGGACGGGCCTTCTCGAGGCCTTCAGCGAGACCTGCGAGCACTGCCAGGGACGCGGCCTCCTCGTGCACCACGAGCCGGTCGAGCCCCGCAAGGGCGATGACGACTCGAGCCGCAGAAGAGGGGGCCGCAACCGCGGCCACCGCGGCGACAACGGCGGTGGCCGCACCTCCCACGCTCCCTCTCCCAGGGACGTGGCCGCCATGGCGAAGCCGGAGAACGCCGACCGCCCGGCGTTGGACGAAGCCCCGCCGGACGACGCCAAGGCCCAGCCGGACGAGGCTCCGCCGGAGGCCGCCAAGGCCCAGTCCGAGGCCCAGTCCGAGGCTGACCAGGCGCAGCCGGACGGCACCAAGCCGGACGACCAGGCAGCGCCGTCGCCCAGTTCGGACAGTGCCGACAGTGCCGACAGTGCCGACAGTGCCGACCCTGTCGACCCTGTCGCGGACGAGGCGGCCACACCTTCCGTCGAGGCCGGCGCCGACTCCTCCGACGGGGTCGTCGTGCCCGGGGCCGGAGCTTCCGCGGAGGCGGCAGCACCCGCAGCCCCCACCAACGGCTCGTCCAAGGCCACCTCGACTCCGCGGGTGGTCACCTCGGTGCGGCGCAGGGGCGCGGCGAGTCGTCCCGCCGGCCCACCGGCGGGGGCCTCATCGGAGCAGACCCGGACCGCCGAGCTCGACGGCGAGCTGGCCGCGAACGGGTCACCCGTGGCCTCGAACCCTGCGCCGGTCACCTCCCACGTGCCGGTCAAGCGAAAGGGTTCGCGCAAGCGCTGAGTCGGCGGCAGTGGGCGAGGCTACCCTCGATCGTTTTGACCGGAATACACGCGGTCCGTAGACTTGAGCGTCGGCGTGCTGAGCGCGCCGTTTGCCGTGCAGTCGCATCCTCTCGCCGCGAGCCCCCGTGTCTCCCGAGACGGTGACGGCGAGCACAGCGGAACCCGACGAGGAGAGTGAGTCCGCGGTGTACGCAATCGTGCGCAGTGGTGGCCAGCAGCAGAAGGTGTCGGTGGGCGACGTCATCGAGATCGACAAGGTGGCCCACGACGTCGGCGACTCGCTCACCCTGCCCGCCGTACTGCTCGTCGACGGTGACGACGTCACGACGGACGCCGACTCCCTGGCAGGAGTCGAGGTGACCGCCGAGGTGGTCGGTGCGACCAAGGGCCCCAAGATCGTGATCCAGAAGTTCAAGAACAAGACCGGCTACAAGAAGCGCCAGGGGCACCGTCAGAAGTACACCCAGGTCAAGGTCACCGACATCTCCGCGCGGTAACAACCGCGCCGTCAGCCGAAGGAAGCGACATGGCACACAAGAAGGGCGCAGCCTCGACCAAGAACGGTCGCGACTCCAACTCTCAGCGCCTCGGCGTGAAGCGGTACGGCGGCCAGCTGGTCGGTGCAGGCGAGATCATCGTGCGCCAGCGCGGCACCCACTTCCACCCGGGCACCGGCGTGGGCCGTGGCGGTGACGACACTCTGTTCGCGCTCGTGGGGGGCAATGTCGAGTTCGGGACCAAGCGCGGTCGCCGCGTCGTGAACGTCGTCCCGATCGCCCAATAGAGCGCCCAGTAGAGCGCACAGTAGAGCGCCCAGTAGAGCGCACAGTAGAGCGCCCAGTAGAGCGCACAGTAGGGCGCCCACTGGAGCGCTGTAGACCAAGACAGATCGACCAGCAGACCGGCCCGTCGAGTGGCCGGACGGAGGGCTGAGGCGTGGCCGTCCCGACCTTCGTCGACCGAGTCGTCCTCACCGTCCGTGCCGGGCGCGGCGGGAACGGCGTGGCCTCGGTGCACCGCGAGAAGTTCAAGCCTCTGGGCGGTCCCGACGGCGGCAACGGAGGACCCGGCGGCAGCCTGACCCTCCGGGTCGAGCCGGGGCTCACCACGCTCGTGGACTACCACCACAGCCCGCTGCGCCGGGCCGGCCATGGTGGTCACGGCGCTGGCGGGCACCGCAATGGCCACCACGGTGAGGACCTGGTGCTTCCGGTGCCGGACGGCACCGTCGTGACCGACGAGACCGGCCGACAGCTCGCCGACCTGGTGGGCTCCGGCACCGAGCTGGTCGTCGCCCAGGGCGGGCGCGGCGGACTCGGCAACGCCGCGCTGGCCTCGTCCAAGCGCAAAGCACCCGGGTTCGCACTCCTCGGTGAGCCGGGCGAGGAGCGCAGCATCGTGCTGGAGCTCAAGGTCGTCGCGGACATCGGGCTCGTCGGGTATCCCAGCGCCGGGAAGTCGAGCCTGATTGCGGCGCTGTCGCGCGCCCGCCCCAAGATCGCCGACTACCCGTTCACGACCCTGGTGCCCAACCTCGGCGTGGTCACCGCCGGCGACGTCACCTACACCGTCGCCGATGTACCGGGCCTGATCGAAGGGGCCAGCGAGGGCCGCGGTCTCGGGCACGACTTCTTGCGGCACGTCGAGCGATGCGCCGCGTTGGTCCACGTCATCGACACCGCCACCATGGAGCCAGGGCGGAACCCGCTCTCCGACCTCGACGTGATCGAGGCGGAGCTGGAGAAGTACGGCGGCCTGGAAGACCGCCCCCGCCTGATCGCCCTGAACAAGATCGACGTGCCCGACGGGCGCGACCTCGCCGACATCGTCCTCGAGGACCTCACCGGTCGCGGACTGCGGGTGATCCCTGTCTCTGCGGCCAGCCACGAGGGCCTGCGCGAGCTGTCCTTCGCGATGGCCGACCTGGTGGCACGGCGTCGTCGCGAGACCACGGTCGCTGAGCCGACGCGGATCGTGATCCGGCCGCCCGCGGCCGATGGCGGACCGGAGTTCACCATCAGGGCGATCAGCCAGGGCTGGCGGGTCAGCGGAGACAAGCCCGATCGCTGGGTGCGACAGACCGACTTCGGCAACGACGAGGCGGTTGGCTTCCTCGCCGACCGGCTCTACCGGCTCGGAGTGGAGGAAAGGCTGCTCGAGCTCGGGGCGCAGGAGGGCGACACCGTGCTGATCGGCGAGGTGGAGGACGCCGTCGTCTTCGACTTCCGGCCGACGATGCAGGCCGGGGCGGAGCTGTTGAGCCGCCGCGGTGAGGACCAGCGCTTCGAGGAGAGCCGACCGGCCGCGGCCCGCCGCCGCGCCATCGACGAAGCCCTCGTGGACCGCGCCGAGGGGGAGACCCGCGCCGACGTCGCGCGTCGGTACGGCGGAGATCACTCGTGACTCCCCGAGGAGGCCGTCAGTGAGCCCCGCATCCGGATCCCTCGGCCGGGTCGTGGTCAAGGTCGGCTCGTCCTCGCTCACCACGGCTGCCGGGGGCATCGACCCGGGGCGGGTGCGTGGCCTCGTCGAGACGCTCGCCCGGGCACGCGCTCGGGGGACCGAGGTGGTCCTCGTCTCCTCGGGCGCCATCGCCGCGGGCCTCGCGCCCCTCCGCCTGGCCCGGCGTCCCCGCGACCTGGCCACCCAGCAGGCCGCGGCCTCGGTCGGGCAGGGGCTGCTGATGCACCGCTACACCGAGGAGTTCGCCCGCCATGAGCTGGCGGTGGGCCAGGTCCTGCTGACCGCTGACGACATGACGCGGCGCAGTCACTACCGCAACGCCTACCGCACCTTCGCCCGGCTGCTGGAGATGGGCGTCATACCGATCGTGAACGAGAACGACACGGTGGCGACCTCGGAGATCAGGTTCGGCGACAACGACCGGCTGGCCGCGCTCGCGGCGCACCTCGTGCACGCGGATCTGCTGCTGCTGCTCTCCGACGTCGAGGGACTCTACGACGGCGATCCGACCAGCCCGCAGACCCGGATCGTGCCGGAGGTCGCCTCGGCGGCCGACCTGGAGGGCATCGTGGTCGGCCAGGCGGGTGCCTCAGGGCTGGGCACGGGCGGGATGGCGACCAAGCTGGAGGCCGCGAAGATCGCGACCGGCGCCGGGATCCGCGTCGTACTCACCGCGGCAGCCGAGGCCGGATCGGCGCTGGCCGGCGAGCCGGTAGGGACGACCTTCCACCCGACCGGTCGGCGGCGTCCCACCAGGCTGCTGTGGTTGGCTCATGCGACCGAGGCCAAGGGCCAGGTCGTCCTCGACGCCGGAGCGGTGCGAGCGGTGACCGAGCGCCGCGCGTCCCTGCTGCCGGTGGGCATCACGCGGGTGGTCGGGTCGTTTGTGGGCGGGGACCCGGTCGACCTGGTCGACGAGGCGGGGAGCACGGTCGCACGCGGGCTGGTCAACTACGACTCCGAGGAGCTCCCGGCGTTGTTGGGCCGCTCGACGAGGGAGCTGGCCCACGAGCTGGGGGAACCGTACGAGCGCGAGGTGGTCCACCGCGACGACCTGGTCCTGCTGGACCGGTCCTAAGCCGTTGGACGAATTGCAACACTTTGTCTATTTGCGTACGCCGAGCGGGCGGTCCCCGGCACACTAGATGCACAGGTAGGAAGAAGGAGCAGTCGGTGGGTGCACCCTCCCGGCTCTGGCATGTCGTGCTCACCGTGTCCGGCGATGCCATGGAGCCCCTGATCGTGCGTCGCGCGCTGAGTCGGCTGCGGGACCAGCGGCAGTTCCTGCATTCCCTGAGGTACGACGGTGACCGCGCCGAGATCCAGTACTGGGAGGAGGCCGAGACCCTTCTCGACGCTTCCTCGCTCGCGCTGCGGGTGTGGAACGAGTACCGCGACTCCGCCGGTCTGCCGCGCTGGGAGGTGATCGGGCTCGAGGTGCTCGAGCGCGCGGTCTTCCAGGCCCGCGCGCCGGGTTGCTCGGTGATGGACCCACAAGACGTGAAGCCGCTGCCGTTCTAGCTGGGCGGTGCCCTGCTTCAGCGGTCTACCCTCTCCTCATGACATCTGCGGTCGGGACCGACGGTGTCCCGGAGATCGCCCGGCGCGCCCGCACCGCGGCCCGGGACCTGGCCGGGGCCACCCGGGCCGACAAGGACGCCGCGCTGCACGCCATGGCAGCCGCCCTGTGCGACGCGACCACGGACATCCTGCGGGCAAACGCCGACGACGTCGACCACGCTGAGCAGAGCGGCCTGTCAGCCGCGATGGTCGACCGGCTCCGCCTCGATCCACACCGGGTGGCAGCCATGGCCGACGGACTCGGGGCCGTGGCCGGGCTGCCCGACCCGGTCGGCCAGGTCGTGGGCGGCTCGAGGCTTCCCAACGGTCTCGAGCTCCGCCAGGTGCGGGTGCCCTTCGGCGTGGTCGCGATCATCTACGAGGCGCGCCCCAACGTCACCGTTGACGCCGCCGGCATCTGTCTCAAGAGCGGCAACACCGTCCTGCTCCGCGGCTCCTCGAGCGCTCGACACTCCAACGCCGCCATCGTCGACGCCCTCCGGAAAGCGGCCGTCGACTCGGGGCTCCCAGCCGACGTCGTGCAGCTGGTCGGCGGCGCAGGACACGAGCCGGCCAAGGCGCTCATGCGGGCGCGTGGGCTGGTCGACGTCCTCATCCCCCGTGGAGGAGGGGAGCTGATCCGCTCCGTCGTGGACGAGGCGAGTGTGCCCGTGATCGAGACCGGGGTGGGCAACTGCCACATCTACGTCGATGCCGACGCGGACCTCGACCAGGCGCTGCAGATCGTGCTCACCGCCAAGGCAGGCCGACCCTCGGTGTGCAACGCCGCCGAGTCACTGCTGGTCCACGAGGCGACAGCCGGGAGCTTCCTGCCGATGGTGGTGCCCGCGCTGCAGGCAGCCGGGGTCACCGTCCACGGCGACGAGGCGTTCGCGAGGTACGACGGCGTGCTGCCCGCCACCGCGGAGGACTACGCCGCGGAGTACCTCTCGCTCGACATCTCCGCCGCCGTCGTACCCGATCTCGATGCCGCGCTCGAGCACATCGCGACCTACTCCTCCGGGCACAGCGACGCGATCCTGACCCGCTCCCAAGCCGCGGCCCGCCGGTTCACCGCCGCCGTCGACTCCGCGGCCGTCCTGGTCAACGCGTCCACCCGGTTCACCGACGGAGCCGAGTTCGGTCTGGGTGCCGAGATCGGTATCTCCACCCAGAAGCTGCACGCCCGGGGCCCGATGGGGCTTGTCGAGATGACCTCGACGAAGTATGTCGTCACCGGGGACGGGCACCTGCGGTGAACGAGGTGTCGCCATGCTGAGCGCAGCGATCGCCGCCGCCCTCTCGGCGTGCGGCTTCGCGCTCTCGACGTCCTTGCAGCACCGAGCCGCTGGCCGGGCGCCGGACCGCTCCGCCAGCACGGCGGCGCTGATGTCCTACCTGGTCAGGCAACCGGAATGGCTCTTCGGGATCTCCATCGGGGCCCTCGCCTTCTCCCTGCACGCCCTGGCGCTGAATCTCGGAGCCATCGCCCTGGTCCAGCCGATCATGATCTGCGGAATCGTCTTCGCGGTCCTCATCCGGGCAGCCCTGGAGCGCACCACGCCCACGCGGACCGAGCTCGTCGCGGTGTCGCTGACCGCCGCGGGGTTGGCGCTGTTCCTGGTGATGTCCGACCCGGCGACGAGCGAGACTGACCCGGAGCACGGAACCGCAGCCACCATGGTCGTGCTCGGGTGGTGCGCGATCGCGGTGATCGTCGTGGCGCAGCCAGGGTGGAGCCCACGGCTGCGCGCCGCCATGCTCGGAGTGGCGGCCGGCGTGACGTTCGGGCTGACCGCGGGTCTGGTGAAGCTGATCACCGTGGACCTGGCGGAGGGCAGCGTGAGTGGTCCGACCGTGCTCGCCGTAGTCGCTCTTGTCGCGTCAGGCGTGACCGGGATCTCGATCAACCAGCACGCCTACCGGCTCGCCGCGCTGTCGACCTCGATGCCGGTGCTCAACGTCGTGAGTGTGTGCGTCGCCGTGCTGTTCGGCGCGCTCGTGTTTGCTGAGTACCCTGCTCTCGACGCTGCCGCGCTCATCTCTCAGGTCGCGGCGCTGCTGCTGATGGGAGTCGGGTTGCGGATGATCGCGACCGGAAGCGGAGACGAGGGGTACGCGGCGGCGAACGCAGAGCATGCAGAGCACGAGGACCTTGCAGGGGGAGGGGGAGAGTCGTCATCGCGATGATTGCCGTGGGGCTGCTCTCTGGGTGGCACGCCGCGAACTGGGGTGCCTACAAGGATGTCCCCTACGAGGGTTTCCGCTGGGCCAGCTACGTGCGCAGCGTCCTGGTCGGCGGAGTCGTGGCTACAGTCATCGCCACGGTGGTTCCAGCCGACGAGCTTCCCCCGCTCCTCGTGCTGCTCGGCGTCTTCTATGCCCTCGAGCGGCTGGGGACCGAGCTGTGGAAGTCGATCCTGCGCGAGGACGACCAGAGCTCGTACACGATCCCGATGCGCCTGGGGTTCCGCAGCCGCACCATCGACCGAAGGCTCAAGCGGTACGTCGCCGGCGCAGCGGTCGTCCTCGCCCTGCTCACGCTGTGCCTGGCCGGAGACACGCTGCAACGATCCGGGTCGCCCGCCCCGCTGTTGGTGACCGTGCTGGTCGGCGGTGCCGGGGGGTGGATCACCGCTGTCGGCGGGGCGTGGAAGGACGCTCCTGTGGAAGGGTTCAGCGGCTGGAAGTTCCTGCGCAGCCCGGCGGTCGCCACCGCGTGGGCGATCCCGCTGTCGACCATGACCACGAACTGGGTCACGCTTGCGTTCTCCGCGGCGGGCTTCGCTGTCTCCAGCATCGAGACCTACAAGACGTTCCTGACCCGCGGTCGCCCTCCGGGAAAGTTCGCGGACAAGCAGATCCGGCACTCGTGGCCGCGGGCCAGAGCCCGCTTCGCCTTCCTCCACGCCGCCTTGTGGAGTGCGCTGGCGCTGACCACGGCGTACTCCATCTCGCTCGGTCAGTGGCGCGGTGCCTCAGCCCTGGCAGCGGCCGTCATCGCCTCGGTGGCCGGAGTCGCCGCGATGTCCGTGGTGGCGGCAGTGCCCTGGCGCTCGCTGTGGCTCGCGGGTCCCGAGGCGAACCCTCCGACGGTCGCGGTGCCCCACTCGCACTCACCCCATCGGGCGAGCTCAGAAGGGGACCGGCAGGGGCTCTCCTGACCGCTGCGCCATCGCGGCGGGCCCCGTCAGCGGCTCAGCTCACGAGCCGGACGGGAGGCTCGCTGGCCGTGGGACCCGCGTGCTGGAGCAGCTCGAGTGCCTCGTCGAGCTCGACCGGTCGCGACCACAGGTAGCCCTGGCACACCGTGCAGCCAAGCTCCCGCAGCCACGCCGCCTGCTCTGGCCTCTCGACGCCTTCGGCGACGATGGTCAGCGTGAGCTTGCGCCCCATCGCGATGATCGCCTCCGTCACCGATACGCCGTCGGCCCCGATGGCCGCCTGGTCGATGAACGACTTGTCCACCTTGAGAATGTCCACGGGCAGCTTCGCCAGGTAGGCCAGCGAGCTGTAGCCGGTGCCGAAGTCGTCGATGGCGATCCGGACACCGATCTCGCGTAGCAGGGTCAGCTTCTCGATGACCGCGTCGACGTCGTCGAGGAGTGCACTCTCGGTGAGCTCGAGCACGAGCCGTTCTGCGGGGAGGCCCGCGGCTGACAGTGCGGCCTCCACCGTGGCGACGAAGTCCCTCTCCGCGATCTGCTGCGCGGCGATGTTCACCGCAATCGTCACGGGGTGCTTGCCGCGCTGCATGAGTGCGCCCGCATGGCAGGACTCCGTCAGCACCCATTCACCGAGCGGCACGATGGCACCGGTCTGCTCGGCGACCGCCACGAACTCGTTCGGCCCGAGCAGGCCGCGCTTGGGGTGCTGCCAGCGCACCAGCGCCTCGAACCCGTTGATCGTGTCGGTGGCGACATCGACGGTGGGCTGGAAATGCAGCACGAACTCGCCCTCGACGACGGCCCGCTGCAGGTCCTTCCGCATCTCCAGCCGCTCGGATGCCTGCGCGTGCAGGGTGGAGTCGTAGACCGCCGTCGTGGACCGGCCACGGTCCTTGGCCCAGTACATCGCCACGTCCGCCTTGCGGAGGACGTTGTCGCAGGTGTCGTCTCCTGGCCTGGCCTGGGCGATGCCGATGCTCGCGCTGATCCGGCGCCGCTCGCCGTCGACAAGAATGGGTTCGGCGAACCGCTGCTGGAGCCGGTCGGCCACCTCGAGGGCTGTCGCTCGATCGGCTCCCTCCATCAGGACGGCGAACTCGTCCCCGCCCAGGCGGGCTGCCGTGTCGCCTTCGCGGATGGTCGTGCGCAGGAGGTCACCGATCGCGACCAGAAGCTTGTCACCGGTGCCGTGTCCGAGGGTGTCATTGACGTTCTTGAAGTTGTCGAGATCGCAGTACAGGACCACTTGTGGCTCGGCCCGCCCCTCTCGCCGGCGCAGGGCATGAGCGAGACGGTCGGCGAACAGGTGCCGGTTGGCGAGACCGGTCAGCGAGTCGTGGAAGGCCTGATGGGTCAACTGCTCCTGCAATTCGTGGCGCTCGGTCACGTCGCGCACCGTCAGCACCCAGCCGTTCACCGCCGGATCTGCGGTCAGGTTGGTCAGGGTGCCCTCGACCACCAGTCGACGTCCGTCGGCATGACTGATCGGGAACTCGACTCCGTGCTCCCCGATGCGCGTCGACAGCAGCTGCTCCGCGAGCCGGCGGGCCTCGTCGCGGTCCATCACCTCGACGAAGGGTCGATGGAGCAGTGCCTCGGGCTCGTAGCCGAGCACCGAGCGAGCCGATGGGCTGACGAACAGCGCGGTGGAGTCGGGCTCGAGGACCATCACGACATCGGCGCTGTTGCGCACCAGGGCGAGCAGTCGGCGCTCCCCGGTGTCGACCACCTGCTGCTGGGTGAGAGCGCGCTGCACCTCCCGCTGGCGCCGTACGAGCTTGCGGAACCAGAAGAACCATGCGAGAGAGATCAGGATCAGCGCGCCGGCGTGGATCAGCATCGCCAGCCGGTCGCGGCCGGCCTGCGCAGCGGTGAGGCTTTCTCCCAGGAGGTCGGTCTCGGCGCGCAGGTCCGCGAGGGCCTCGTCGTCCTTCGGGGCCGCGGTCCAGGTTGCAGCGGCCGCCCTCAGGGCCTCGAGATCGGTGCTGGCGCCTGCCTCGAACATGTCGTCGAGTGCACGGCCGGCCTCGGCGACTGCCGGTGCCTCGTCGCGGCTTCCGGTGAGCGTCGCGGCGAGCTTGGCCTGGGCCACCTGCTCGTTGCGGAAGTCGTTCCCGAGGCGGTAGGTGCCGGTCAGGAAGCCGAACTCGACGAGCAGGATGAGCAGGGTGACCAGCACGGTGACGACACCCTGCGCGCTGTTCCTGAGGAGGCTGGTCAGGCGTCTGTTCGGTCGGGCCGGGGGGCTCGCGGCGGCGTCGGCTGAGGCGACCTCGCTCACGTGCTCACCGCCTCCCCACGCCTCCGAGCCCGGACAGGTGCATCCCGGGCGGCACGGTCGTGCTCGGTACCTGACCCGGCAACGGTAGCGACGGACGGCGGGTAAAGATGATGATTCACGTGGATTTGTCTTTACTTTGAGCCGCGGTGCCGGGGTGGAGTGGGGTGGCCTAGTCCTCACCCGGTGTCCGGTGCGGATCGGTGCGCGATCGACGGGCGATAGGGTGTGCGGCATGTCGGTCACGAGGCTGGTCACCCCGTCGATCAGTGCTGCCGCTGAGGTCCCCGGCGAGGAGTCGGTGTTCGAGCCGTACCTGGTCGGCGCCCTGACGTTGCTGCTCCTCGTGGCCCTGCTCGTCGGCCTCCTCATGTTCGGCAAGGGCCGCGACCACTCTTGAGCGGAGCGCCTCGACCGGTTCCCGCGGGAACGGGTGTGCCGGGTGACTGAGCTCGCCGCGTCCGCACCAGCGGGCCGCCGTCGGGTCGGCGTGATGGGCGGCACCTTCGACCCGATCCACCACGGTCACCTCGTGGCAGCCAGCGAGGTGCAGGCGTGGTTCGACCTGGACGAGGTCGTGTTCGTGCCGACCGGTGAGCCCTGGCAGAAGGGTGGCCGGTCGGTCTCCGAGGCCGAGGACCGCTACCTGATGACGGTCATCGCCACGGCCTCGAACCCCCGGTTCTGGGTCTCCAGGGTCGACATCGATCGCGGCGGGCCGACGTACACCATCGACACGCTGCGCGATCTCAGCGCCCTGCTGCCCGAGGCGCAGCTGTACTTCATCACCGGCGCGGACGCGCTCGCGGAGATCTTCACCTGGCGCGACGCGCGTGGGCTCTTCGATCTCGCGCATTTCGTGGGCTGCACGCGGCCCGGCTACGCGATGGAGGAGGCCACGCTGCGGGGGATCCCCCGGGATCGGGTGTCGATCGTCGAGATCCCCGCTCTCGCGATCTCCTCGAGCGCCTGCCGCAAGCGCACGGCGGAGGGGGAGCCGGTGTGGTACCTGGTGCCCGACGGGGTCGTCCAGTACATCGCCAAGCACTCCCTCTACGCGTCACCGGTCGGTGGCGTGGCAGGCAGCCGGGGCGCCCCGTGACGGCGACCGACCGAGCCCTCGAGCTGGTGCGCACCGCGGCGACGGCAGCCTCCGACAAGCTCGCCGAGGACGTCATTGCCTTCGACGTCAGCGACCAGCTGGTGATCACCGATGCCTTCCTGGTCTGCTCGGGCTCGAACGACCGTCAGGTGAGAGCGATCGTGGACGAGATCGAGGATCGGTTGCGCGAGCTGGGCGCGAAGCCGGTACGACGCGAGGGCGAGCGTGACGGGCGCTGGGTGCTCATCGACTATGCAGAGATCGTGGTGCATGTGCAGAGCGAGGAGGGGCGTGCCTTCTATGCGCTCGAGCGACTTTGGCGGGACTGCCCGATGATCAGCCTTCCGGCCGGGGTGAACCCCACCGTCGGCACGAGTTCGCCCGGGCCCGCGCCCGCGGGCTAAGATTCCGGGGTTGCCGACGCGGGTTCGCGCCGGTGGCGGGGCTGTGGCGCAGCTGGTAGCGCACCTCCATGGCATGGAGGGGGTCAGGGGTTCGAGTCCCCTCAGCTCCACTTTCTGCGAGTGTCGGTCGGGTGCCGGCGCAGCTGGCAGCGGCTCCGTCATCCTGGCCATGGCATGGAGGGGGTCAGGGGTTCGAGTCCCCTCAGCTCCACTTCTGATGTATCAACACGTACCGGAGCTCGTAGCCGAACGGGCACAACCGGGGGTGGAGGGCGCAACACTCCGGACAAGCCGCCACTGTGCCCGTTCAGTTACGCGGTCGAAGCTGGCCGGTCGCCGGCGGGCATCTGGGCGAGCAGCTCGCGACCCTGCTGGGCGTGCTTGTGCTCGACCAGCACCTCGTAGCGGGTCGCGACGACCTGGCTGACCGAGGTGAAGTCGCGATGCCCTCGCGTGAGGGCATACCCGATCAGCGCCCAGATCACGCCGAACACGGCGCCGAACAGGGCGGTGGACAGGATCAGGGTGAGTGCGCTCTCGGCGGTGAAGATCGCGAAGATCAGCCCGATGAACACCCCCAGCCACAGCCCGGAGAGGATGCCTCCCAGCGCGACCTTTCCCGTCGTCAGACGTCCGGTGACCCGCTCGACCTGCTTGAGGTCGGTGCCGACGATCAGCACGTTCTGCACGGCGAACTCGTTGTCGGCGAGGTAGTCGACCGCCTTCTGCGCCTGCTCGTACCTATCGAAGACCCCGAGCGACATCGGGAAGTCCAGGGTGAGGCCGCCGGTCAGTCGGGACATGTTCATCGCTGAGGACATGACCCCATTGTGTCGGGTCTCGACAAGCTCGACCACCCGGTAGGCGCTCGACCACCCGGCAGGCGCTCGACCCCCCGGCGGCGCTCGACCCCCCGGCGGCGATCAGGTGATGGTCAGCCCGCCGTCGACGGCGAGCACCTGACCGGTCACGTAGCCACCCGCCTTGCTGGCCAGGAACACCAGCGCCGCCGCGAGCTCGTGCACCTCTCCCTTCCGTCCCGCAGGGATCCGCGAGGACATCGCCTCGAGGTAGCCGGCGGGGTACTGGTCGGTCATCTCGGAGGTGAAGAAGCCCGGCGCCAGAGCGTTGACCCGGATGCCCTTGCGTCCGGTCCACTGCTGAGCCAGATCGCGGGTCATCCCGATCAGGCCGGCCTTGCTGCTGGCGTAGGCCGCCTGGGGGAGTTCCACGGTGGTGAGCGCAAGGACGCTGCTGATGTTGACGATGCTGCTGCCCGGCGCCATCACCCGTCCGCAGGCCTGTGCCATCCAGTAGCAGCCGGACAGGTTCACATCGATGACGCCGCGGAACTGCTCGGGCGTCTCCTTGGTGGCGGGTACGGCAGTGCCGACTCCGGCGTTGTTGACGAGTACGTCGACCCGCCCGAGGTCCCGCATCGCCTCGTCGACCAGGCGCTGGCAGTCCTCGGGGCGGGCCACATCGGTCTGCACGGCAATGGCTCGACGACCCTGCTCCTCCACGAGTCGTCTGGTCTCCTCGAGTCGGTCCACGCGCCGCGCGCCTAGGGCGACGTCGGCCCCGGCCTCGGCGAGCGCAACCGCGAAGGCGACCCCGAGCCCCGAGGACGCACCCGTCACGATGGCGACCTTGCCGTCGAGCCGAAACAGGTCCAGGACAGACATAGCCTCAGCCGGCGTTCTTTCGCGCGGACCAGGCGCTGGCCACCATCTCGGTCAGCGAGTGGCGCATCCTCCAGTCCAGGTCGCGAGCGGCAAGATCGCCGGCGGCGACGATGCGAGCCGGGTCGCCGGGCCGGCGGGGTGCGATCTCGGGCTCGAAGCCGATCCCGGTCACCGCTGCCATCGCGTCCATGATCTGCCGCACCGAGCTGCCCGTCCCGCTGCCGAGGTTGTAGACGGGCTCGAGCACTTCGCCCGCCGCGAGCTTCTGTGCCGCGACGACGTGGGATGTGGCGAGATCGGAGACGTGGATGTAGTCGCGCACGCAGGTGCCGTCGGGGGTGGGGTAGTCGTCGCCGTTGATCTTCGGCACCCGGCCCTCCACGAGAGCCTCGAAGACCAGCGGGAACAGGTTGTGCGGACTGGTGTCGTAGATGTCGTCGTCGGCGGAGCCCACGACGTTGAAGTAGCGCAGCGAGGTGTGGCACAGGTCCGCAGCCACCTGTTGGTCCGCCAGCAGCCATTCCCCGATCAGCTTCGACTGGCCGTACGGCGACTCCGGACTCGTCGCGGTGGCCTCCGTGACGATCTCGTCGCTCGGGGTCCCGAAGACAGCCGCGCTGGAGGAGAAGACCATGTTCGTCACCCCCTCCTCGTGCATCGCGCGCAGCACACTGACCGACCCGGCGACGTTCTGCTCGAACGTGTGCAGCGGGCGGCTCACCGAGACTCCGGCGTACTTGAAGCCGGCGACGTGGACGACGCCGGCGACCTCCTGCTCCTTGAGGGTGCGGCGCAGCAGGTCGGTGTCGAGGATGCTTCCCTGCGTGAACGCGACGTCGTCGGGCACGAAGCCGCGGTGGCCGCTGGAGAGGTCGTCGATCACCGCGGCACGGAGGCCGACCTCGGTGAAGGCGCGCACCACGTGGGCGCCGATGTAGCCCGCTCCGCCGGTGACCAGCCATGTCATCGCGCTCAGCCTCGTTTTCGATCCGGTAGCTCTGTTTGTCACTGCGGTCGATGCATTGCCGCGGCGGCCAGAGTAACGTGCTGCCCGGCCCACAACTGCTCATCCGGGAGGCATCGTGATCTTCGCGGCCACCGACACACAGCTGCGACTCGACGCCAACTGGGTGGACTACCTTCTGGTTGCGCTCTACTTCGCGTTCGTCATCGGGATCGGGATCCTGGCCCGTCGATCGGTGTCGAGCAGCCTCGACTTCTTCCTGTCCGGCCGGTCCCTGCCGGCGTGGGTGACCGGCCTCGCGTTCATCTCGGCGAACCTGGGCGCCGTGGAGATCGTCGGCATGTCCGCCAACGGAGCCGAGATCGGTATCCCGACGATGCACTACTTCTGGGTCGGGGCCGTGCCAGCGATGCTCTTCCTCGGCGTAGTGATGATGCCGTTCTACTACGGCTCGAAGGTGCGCTCGGTCCCGGAGTTCATGCGTCGCCGTTTCGGAACGGGCGCCCACCTCGTCAACGCGCTCAGCTTCGCCATCGCGCAGCTGCTGATCGCCGGGATCAACCTCTATCTGCTGGCCAGCATCGTGGAGGTGCTCCTCGGCTGGCCGTTGTGGGTCTCGCTCATCGTCGCCGCCTCGGTCGTGCTGTCCTACACCGCTCTGGGCGGGCTGTCTGCGGCGATCTACAACGAGGTGCTCCAGTTCTTCATCATCGTCGCCGCTCTGCTGCCGCTGACACTGGTCGGCCTGAACAAGGTCGGCGGTTGGGACGGCCTCAAGGAGAAGGTGGCCGGGAGTCCGGGCGGCGCCGAGCAGCTCACGTCCTGGCCGGGTACGGCGCTGAGCGGGTTCGACTCGCCCATCTTCTCGGTGATCGGGATCGTCTTCGGCCTCGGCTTCGTGCTGTCCTTCGGCTACTGGACCACCAACTTCGTCGAGGTCCAGCGGGCGATGGCCTCGAGCTCGATGTCGGCGGCGCAACGCTCGCCGATCATCGGGGCGTTCCCGAAGATGTTCATCCCGTTCATCGTGGTGATCCCCGGCATGATCGCCGCGGTCGCGGTCAACGAGGTCGCCGCGCTGAAGAGCGGTGGCGAGGGTGCGGCGACGGACTACAACCAGTCGCTGCTCTACCTGATCCGGGACCTGTTGCCGAACGGCATGCTCGGGGTGGCGATCGCCGGACTGCTGGCCTCGTTCATGGCCGGCATGGCGGCGAACATCTCCGCCTTCAACACGGTGTTCAGCTACGACCTGTGGCAGCAGTACTTCAGGAAGGATCGTCCCGACGACTACTACACCGGCGTCGGCCGCAAGGCAACGGTTGCTGCCACCGTCATCGCGATCGGGACTGCGTTCCTCGCCTCGTCCTACACCAACATCATGGACTACCTGCAGGTGCTGTTCGGGTTCTTCAACGCCCCCCTGTTCGCCACCTTCATCCTGGGCATGTTCTGGAAGCGGATGACCGCGACCGCCGGCTGGGTGGGCCTGGTCAGCGGCACCCTGGCCGCCATCGTCGTGGGCTGGCTCAGCGAGGATGCATTCGGTTCCTTCTCGATCGGTGTCATCCCACTGAGCGGACAGGGCGCTGCCTTCGTGGCCGCCGGCGCGGCGTTCGTCCTCGACATCCTGGTCAGCGTCGTGGTCAGCCTCGCCACACAGCCGAAGGAGGAGTCCACGCTGCGTGGCCTGGTCTACTCACTCACCCCGAAGAAGGACTTCCACGACCAGAGCGAAGGTCGACTGGCGTGGTGGCAGCAGCCGACCAAGCTAGCCGGCGTTGCGCTGGTCATGGTGATCGTCCTCAACGTCGTCTTCGCGTAGCAGATCGGAGCAGCAGATGTCAGAACGGTCCACAAAGCAGTCGCCAGCGAAGTCGCCGCGCAAGGCGGGTGCCTTCGACATCCGCACGTTCATCGCCCTGCTGATCGGGATCTACGGGGTGGTGCTCGTGGTGATGGGCGTGGTGGCCACCAGCGACACCGACCTGGAGAAGTCCGGCGGGTGGAACGTCAACCTCTGGGCCGGCATCGGCATGGTCGTGGTCGCCGGCCTGTTCCAGGCCTGGGCGATGTGGCGACCAGTCGTCATCCCGGGCGACCCCGACGACCGCGACCCGGACGGCTAGGGCCCGTCCCATGGCCCTAGGTGCGCTAGGCTGGAGACATGCGCAGAGACCTGCTGCTTAGCCCGCCGCGTTGACCACGAGTCACGTCAACGCGGCAACCCCTCATGCTTGAGGGGTTTTTTTCTGCCCAGGTAGACCGCGCACAGGCCGGACGAGGATGAGTGAGATGAGCCAGCGTCACCAGGCTTCCCCCGAGCAGGACCGCTACGACATCGCCGCGACCCAGGACAAGTGGCGCAAGGTCTGGGAGGAGATGCGCGTCTTCGAGGCGCGCGACGACACCGAGCGCGGCAACGAGACCCGCCGCTACGCGCTGACGATGTTCCCCTACCCCAGCGGCGACCTGCACATGGGCCATGCAGAGGTTATGGCCCTGCATGACGTGATCGCGCGCTACTGGAGGCAGCGTGGCTACGACGTGCTGAACCCGATCGGCTGGGACTCCTTCGGGCTGCCCGCCGAGAACGCCGCGATCCAGCGCCACGAGCACCCGGCGACGTACACCTACGCGAACATCGAGCGGCAGGCCGAGTCGCTACGGCGTTACGGGGTCTCCTTCGACTGGTCGCGCCGGTTGCACACCAGCGACCCGGACTACTACCGATGGACGCAGTGGCTGTTCTTGCGCTTCCGCGAGCGGGGGCTGGCCTACCGCAAGTCCAGTCCCGTGAACTGGTGCCCGAACGACCAGACCGTGCTGGCCAACGAGCAGGTGGTCGCCGGGGCGTGTGAGCGTTGCGGCGCGGCGGTCACCAAACGCGAGCTGACCCAGTGGTACTTCAAGGTCACCGACTACGCGCAGCGGCTGGTCGACGACATGGAGGGGATGGCGCAGTCGTGGCCTCATCGCGTGCTGGCCATGCAGCGCCACTGGATCGGCCGCAGCGAGGGCGCCTATGTGACCTTCCCGATCGTGGACGAGGACGCGCAGCGAGCGTCTCGAAACCACAACAGCATCGAGGTCTACACCACGCGCCCCGACACGGTCTTCGGCGCCACGTTCATGGTGCTGGCCGCAGACGCGAAGCTGGCCGCCGAGATCTGCGCGCCTGAGCAGCGGGAGGCGTTCTCGGCCTACCTGGAGCAGGTCCGCACGCAGACCGACATCGACCGGCTGTCCACCGATCGGGAGAAGACCGGCGTGTTCCTGGGTCGGCACGCGACCAACCCCGTGACCGGTGCGCAGATCCCGATCTGGGCGGCCGACTACGTCCTGGCCGACTACGGCACCGGGGCGATCATGGCCGTCCCCGGCCAGGACCAGCGCGACTGGGAATTCGCGCAAAGGTTCGACCTGCCGATCGTGCGTACGGTGCAGCCCCCCGAGGACTTCGACGGCGAGGCGTTCACCGGCGAGGGGCACGCGATCAACTCCGCGAACGACGACGTCAGCCTGGACGGGATGGACATCGAGGAGGCGAAGCGGACGATCATCGACTACCTGGAACGACGTGGCGACGGTCGGGGCGCAGTGAACTTCCGGCTGCGGGACTGGCTGCTGTCGCGTCAGCGATTTTGGGGATGCCCGATCCCGATCGTGCACTGTGAGTCCTGCGGCGAGGTGGCGGTCCCGGACGAGCAGCTGCCCGTCGTACTCCCGGACCTGCGCGGCGCCGACCTGAAGCCTAGAGGGACCTCGCCGCTGGCCGCGGCCGAGGACTGGGTCAACGTGGAGTGTCCGTCGTGTGCAGGTGCCGCGCGACGCGACTCCGACACCATGGACACCTTCGTCGACTCGTCGTGGTACTTCCTGCGCTACTGCTCACCCGACTACGAGCACGGACCCTTCGACGAGGAGGCCGTGCGGAGGTGGATGCCGGCGCATCAGTACGTCGGCGGCGTCGAGCACGCCATCTTGCACCTGCTGTACAGCCGGTTCTTCACCAAGGTGCTCTACGACATGGGGATGATCGACTTCGAGGAGCCGTTCACCGCGTTGCTGAACCAGGGCGAGGTGATCAACGAGGGCCGGGGGATGAGCAAGTCACTGGGCAATGGCGTCGACCTGGGTGAGCAGCTGGACGAGTACGGCGTCGACGCGATCCGCCTGGCGATGGTCTTCGCCGGGCCTCCGGAGGACGAGATCGACTGGGCGGACATGTCGCCCGGCGGCTCGGTGAGGTTCCTGCAGCGCGCGTGGCGCCTGAGCGGGAACGTCACCTCCGCGCCCGGCTGCGCGTTCGGCGATGGAGACCTCGAGCTGCGCAAGGCGACGCACCGGTGCGTCCACGAGGCGACGCAGCTGGTGGAGGGGCAACGGTTCAATGTCGTCGTGGCGCGCGTCATGGAGCTGGTCAACGTGACCAGGAAGGCGATCGACTCCGGGTGTGGGCCGATGGACCCCGCGGTGCGTGAGGCATCCGAGAGCGTCGCAGTGCTGCTGTCCCTGGTGGCTCCCTTCACCGCCGAGGAGATGTGGTCGCGGCTGGGTCACCAGCCGACCGTCGCGCACGCCGGATGGCCGACCGTCGACGAGGCTCTGCTGGTGCAGGACTCGGTGACCGCGGTCGTCCAGGTCCAGGGCAAGCTGCGCGCGAAGCTGGAGGTCAGCCCCGACGTCTCGGAGCAGGACCTGGAGGCGCTGGCTCTGGCGGACGCCAAGGTGCAGCGGTCCCTGGAGGGCCGCCCCGTCCGCAAGGTGATCGTCCGCGCTCCCAAGCTGGTCAACATCGTCACCGGCTAACCCCTGGATCGGGTGGTCGAGCCCGTCGAGACCACCCCTTAGCACCAAGGTCGACCGCCTCCTTACGGGCGGCACCGTTGTTCGGGCCTGCCCCCGCTGCGAAGACCCCGGCGTCGCTGCCCTCGACGGCCGTGGCGAGCTCCTCGGTCGTGGCTCGCTCGAGATCGAGTACGACGCCCTCGGCGCCGACCTCCTCGAGATCGCGCACGTGATCGGGGTTGCGAACCAGGC
>Ga0136622_10000121_pt1 | contig 28272 bp, 26 predicted proteins | sample AntDrymUQ4482106_2_FD_104803 | JGI IMG/M metagenome (GOLD analysis project Ga0136622, IMG submission 104803) | Polar desert sand microbial communities from Dry Valleys, Antarctica - metaG UQ448 (21.06) | ecosystem: Environmental > Terrestrial > Soil > Desert | place: Antarctica: Dry Valley...
GTTCAACCTCGTCCCGACCCTGACCGCGCACGAGAACATCGTGCTGCCGCTGGCGATCGCGGGCCGCCAGCCCGACCAGGACTGGTACGACACCGTGGTCAAGGCGGTGGGCCTGGCCGACCGGCTCGGGCACAAGCCGACCGAGCTGTCCGGCGGCCAGCAGCAGCGGGTCGCCTGCGCCCGGGCGCTGATGAGCCGCCCGGCCATCGTCTTCGCCGACGAGCCCACGGGCAACCTCGACTCGGCCGCGACCGCGGAGGTGCTGGGGTTCCTGCGCCGTACCGTCGACGAGTTCGATCAGACGGTCGTCATGGTCACCCACGACCCGATCGCCGCCGCGTACACCGACCGGGTGGTCTTCCTTGCCGACGGCCGAGTGGTGGACGAGATGCGCCGGCCGACCTCGGATGCGGTGCTGGAGAAGATGAAGGAGCTGAGCGCGCGCGAGGTCGCCGGCACGGCCGCGGAGCGCTGAGCGATGCTCCGGTTCAGCCTGCGCAACCTGCTGGCGCGCAAGCTGCGGCTGGCGCTCAGCGGCTTCGCGATCGTGCTCGGCGTCGCCTTTGTCGCCGGCTCGTTCATCTTCACCGACGCGCTGGGTGGAGCCTTCAGCGGCATCATCAAGGGCACCACTGCCGACACCGAGGTGCTGCCCCAGGGCGGCGGAGACTTCACCAGCGCAGGTGAGGACGCGCGCACGATCCCAGAGTCGGTCGAGGCCGACCTGGCCGCCCTTCCCGAGGTGGCCGCGGCCAACGGGTACGACCAGGTGCTGGGCGTCTTCGTCATCGGCGCCGACGGTGAGCTGGTCGGCGGCAACGGGCCGCCGGGGCTGGCGTTCAACTACACGGAAACCCAGGCGATCACCGGTGAACCGATCACCACCCTGGTCGCGGGGGAGCTACCCGACGGGGCCTCCGAGGTCGCCATCGACGAGGGCACCGTCGAGGAGGCCGGCTACGAGGTCGGCGACCAGGTGGAGCTCGTGACGCCGGGCGCCGAGCCGGTCATGACGGCGACGCTGAGCGGCACCATCGCGTTCGGCTCGGAGGGGGGGCTGGTCGGCGCGACCCTGACCATCTTCGAGGACCAGGCGATCCAGGACCTGTTCTTCAACCGTCGAGACGTCTACACCGGCATCTCGTTGAACGCCGCCGAGGGCGTGTCGCAGGAGGAGTTGGCCGCCGCTGCTCAGGAGGTGCTCCCGGCGGGCGTCGAGGCCCGTACCGGCGACGACTTCGCCGCCGAGAACGAGGACGCGGTCGGCGAGGTCCTCGGCTTCATCAACATCTTCCTGCTCGTCTTCGCGGCGGTCGCGGTCGTGGTCGGGACGTTCCTCATCGTCAACACGTTCTCGATCCTGGTCGCCCAGCGCAGCCGCGAGCTGGCCCTGCTGCGAGCACTCGGCGCCTCTCGGCGCCAGGTCAACCGGGCGGTGCTCGCCGAGGCCCTCGTGGTGGCTCTGATCGCCTCCACTCTCGGTCTCGGCGTCGGGTACCTGCTGGCCCTGGGCCTGCGGGTGCTGTTCGCGACGTTCGGGCTCGACCTCGGCGGGGCGTCGCTCACCCTCGAGCCGCGCACGATCGCGGTCTCGTACGCGGTCGGCGTCGTCGTGACGCTCGTCGCGGCTTACCTGCCCGCCCGGCGGGCCGCTCGGATCGCTCCGGTCGCTGCGATGCGCGACGACGTGGCGTTGCCCGAGTCGTCGCTGCGCCGCCGGCTGCTGGTCGGCGTGCTGCTCGGTTTGGCGGGAGTGGCGGCGATGGTGGGTGGCTTCGCCGGCTCGGGCGGCATCGGGCTCACGTTCATCGGCCTCGGCATGCTGGCGATCCTGCTGGGGGTGGCACTGGTCGCCCCGGTGCTGGGTCGGCCGGTGGTGGCCGGCCTGGGGGTCGGCTACCGGCGGGTGTTCGGCTCGGTCGGGGTTCTCGCGACCGAGAACGCCCGGCGCAACCCGCGGCGTACCGCGGCCACCGCCAGCGCGCTGATGATCGGGCTCACCCTGGTGGGGCTGATGTCCATTCTCGGCGCGTCCGCGTCGGCCAGCACCGACGAGGCGATCGACAAGACGCTGACCGCGCAGCTTGTGATCTCCAACGTCATCCAGACGCCGTTCTCGACGGCGATCGCCGAGGAGGCCCGCAAGATCGAGGGCGTCGAGTCGGTCGCGCAGTTCCGGCAGGCGTTCCCCGACATCGACGGCTCCCAGGCATTCGTCGGGGCCGCCGATCCCGAGCAGCTGGCGCAGGCGCTGAACATCCCGTCGGCGGGCGGGCTCGGCGCCCTCCCCGACGATGCGGTGCTGGCCACGACCGCGCAGGCCGAGGGCAAGGGGCTGTCGGTGGGCGACCGGGTCGAGATGGACTTCCCGGTGGGCACTCAGTCGTTCACGCTTGTTGGCACCTACCCGCCCAGCGGGGCGATCCCGGCCGACTGGCTGATCACCACCGATGCGCTGCAAGCGGCCGGGATCAAGCCGGCCGACTCGCTGGTCTACATCAGCCTCGCCGACGGTGCCGACCGCGACGCCATCCGTGCCGACATCGAGGGCCTGACCGACGACCTGCCGACGGTCACGCTCAAGGACCCGGCCGAGTTCGCCGAGGAGCAGAAGGCGCAGATCAACCAGTTCCTCGGCATCGTTTACGCGCTCCTCGGCCTGGCTATCGTGATCGCGGTCTTGGGCATCGTCAACACGCTGGCGCTGTCGATCATCGAGCGCACCCGGGAGGTGGGGCTGCTGCGCGCGATCGGCATGCAGCGCCGCCAGCTGCGCCGGATGATCCGGCTGGAGTCGGTGGCCATCGCCCTTCTCGGTGCGGTCCTCGGCATCGTCATGGGGGTGGTGTTCGGGGTGGTACTGCAGCGCGCCATCGCCGACCAGGGCCTCGACGTGCTGTCGATCCCGTGGGCGCAGCTGGTGCTGTTCGTGGTGGTCGCCGCCGTCGTGGGCGTGCTGGCCGCGTTGCTGCCAGCACGCAGGGCATCCCGGCTCGACGTCCTCAAGGCCATCGGCGCGGAGTAGCCCGACGAGGAGCCGCCGGCTCAGCGCGCCGACTGCTGCCGGTTGCGCAGCGAACCCAGCGCGAGGCCCAGCCCGAGCAGGCAGACCAGCACGACAAGCAGTGTCAGGGCGCCGGTGCTGCTCGCCACCCGGGCGAGCTCGCCCTGCACACGCAGGGCCGCGGACACGACCGGGTCGTCGGTGTCGCCGCCGCTGAAGACCCGCAGCTCGTACCAGCCGTAATAGGCGACATACGCCCCGGCGATGACGAGCAGGGCGCCGCTGGCCCGGTTCACGTACGGCAGCAGCCGGCGCGCCCGTGACACCACGCCCTGCTGGGCCAGCGCCACAGCCACCGACAAGACAGCGACGACCAGGCCCATGCCGAGCCCGTACGTCACGAGCACCGACACGCCGTCGGTGATGCCGCCGGAGCGGGTGGTGGTGGTGAGGATGGCCAGCAGCGGGCCGACCGTGCACGACAGCGACGCGATGGCGTACGCAACGCCGTACACCACCATCGACCAGGTCGTCGTGGTGGGAGCGGCCCCGGCCCTCGCCAGGCCGCGGACTGTCAGCTCGCGCCCGGCCAGCAGCCAGCCGCCCAGTCCGACGAGCGCGACCCCGATCACCACGGTGGCCCACGGCAGGTAGCGCTCGACCGACAGCGTCAGCGGCACCACGACGGCCCCGAACAGGCCGAAGACGGCGACGAACCCGGTGGTCATCGCCGCCGTCAACCGCAGCGCACGGGCAACCGCAAAGCCGCGCGAGCCGCCGGCGTCGGCAGCGACCAGCAGCGACAGGTACGCCGGCAGCAGTGCGAAGCCGCAGGGGTTCAGCGCGGCGACGAGTCCGGCGGTGAGCGCCAGCGCGTACAGCCCGTCGAACACGGCTCAGGCGAACGTGTCGGCCATGGCCGCGTCGAGGTCGACCGAGTCGCCGTACGCGGGCACGGTCTCGACGTCCCCGTCCGCGCTCACCAGGACGTACGTGTCCTGTTGGGCGACCCCGAACCGGGTGAAGACGCTGCCGTCGCTGTCGGCGAGCTGAGTGAAGGTGAGCCCGTGGTCGTCCACGAACGTCTCCATGGCGTCGACGTCCGAGCTCAGCCCGGCGACGCCGACGAACCTGACGTCCGGGGTGGCGGCCGCAGCGGCCTCGACGTCCGGCGCCGCCGCCGCGCACTCAGCACACCAGGGTGCCCAGAACCAGAACACGGTGTCGGTCCCGGCCAGCCCCCGGGCGTCGAAGGCGGCGCCGGAGACCTGAACGGCGGAGAAGTCCAGCGCGTCAGGTACGGACACGTCGTCAGCCGGCCCGTCGTGCTCACCCTCTGCCTGGCCACCGCCCTCGCCACCCCGGCCGCCACCTTGGCCGCCACCTTGGCCGCCGCCTTGGCCGTCGCCGGGCTCGGCGGAGCGCGCGGAGGTGGGGTCACCGGTCTGGTTGGGGGCACCCGTCGCGTCCCCGGACACACCCCCGCAGCCGGCGAGCAGGAGCGCCGCAGCACTGATGAGCAGGACGCCGAGCGCACCGGTGCGGTGAAGGGTCATTGCTCCATGGTGCGCTCGGCGGCGGCTGGAACCAACCCACGCATCCTCCGCCTGGGCGGGCTTTGATCCTCCGACCGGGCAACCGACGCCGGGATTGTCGTCACTGCGAGCCCTTCTGCCCCACGATCGAAGGACCATGAGTCTGCGCGCACCGCCCGCGACCGACGGCGGCGTCAACCGCACTGACGCCGTTGCGCAGCTGCGCGCTCTGCACGCCATCACCAGGGCCAGCTCGGAGGCGTCCAACGACGACGACCTGCTGCGCTGGACCGCGTCGGCCGCTCAGCGGGCCTTGCAGGCCGCTTCGGTCTCCATCGAACGGTTCGAACGCGAACACGGCGTGCTCCGGACCCTGGTCAGCGTCGGCGACCTCGGTCCGACCGAGCGCGAGCTTCCCGAGCACGAGACGTACGCCATCAACGAGTACGCCACGCTCGAGTTTCTCGAGTCCGGCGGTCGGGGTGCCGTCACCAGCCTCGAGGATCCAGAAGCCCATCCCAGCGAGCTCGAGCTGCTGCGCATCCTCGGCAAGCACAGCGCGGTCGACGTGCCGATCTTCCTCGACGGGGCCGTGTGGGGTGAGCTGTTCGCAACCCGCTTCGCGGACATGGAGCCCTTCACCTACGGCGACCTCGACTTCGCCGAGGCGGTGGCAGCGCAGGTCGCGGCCGGCATCGCCCAGGGCGCGCACGCCCGCCGGCTGGAGGTGCTGGCCCGACTGGATCCGCTTACGGGTCTGGCCAACCGCAGCGCCGTCGAGGAGCGGCTGGACCGAGCCATCGACGCGTACACGCTCCGGGGTCGCACGGTGTCGGTGGCGGTGTGTGACGTCAACGCCCTCAAGCCGGTCAACGACGAGCTCGGCCACGATGCGGGCGACCGGTTGCTGACCAGGACCGCCGAGCTGCTCAGCCGGGCCGCTGCCCGGCTGCCCGGATCGTTGGCTGGTCGCCTCGGCGGGGACGAGTTCGCCCTCGTGGTCGAGGGCGTCAGCACCGATGAGCTGCTGCCCGTGCTGCTTGACCTGTGCCAGCAGGCCCGGGAGCTGCCTCAGGGCGCGGGGCTGTCCTGCGGTGTCGCCTCCACGTCCGACCCCATCGGCCACGTCGGCACCCCAGGTGACCTGCTGCGCCTGGCTGACGGCGCCCAGTACCGCGCCAAGCGCAGCGACGCGGACCAGCCCGTGGTCGCGGGGCGGCCACTCGCACCGGACGTCGCCGCGGTGCTGTCCAGTGAGGCCGGCTCGATCGTCCGGAGCCCCCGCGCGGGTCGGCGCCCGTCCGACGCGTCGCACGCCATGGTGGCTCAGGTAGTGGGACTGCTGGACGGGAAACCGCGCGCCTCCGCTCTGGACCGCCTGGCGACCGTCGGAGCCGCAGTCGTCGCAGCGACCGACGCCGGGGCCTGGTGGGTGTCGGTGGTGCCGGCTGGGGCGGACACCCTGCACTCGCTGCGATACGGGTCGAGCCGCCCCGCCGCCGCACCGGGACAGCTGTGGCGGCAGTACTTCGAGCTCGGTGCCGTGTTGGCGCTGGCGCAGTTCCCCGACACCGAGCGGGTCGTCACCGGCGGGTGGGCAGAGCATCGGCTGGACGATGTGCCCGGCGACCCGGCCGAGCACGAGGTGCTGCGCCAGGGGGGGTACCTGGGCATGGTCGCTGCCGGCGGTGCCCGCCGTGAGGAGCGCTGGCTGCTCGAGATCTTCGCCGACGACCAGTGCCCGCCGATGACGGACTCGGACCCACCCTGCGGGTGCTCGTCGCGCTGGCACTCGCCGAAGCCGGCTGAGCCGTTCGACCCGCAAGCCGGCGTACGGCTAGACTCATCCGTTGGTCCGGCCGAGCCGGCGCCACTGCACGCATCCTCCTGTCACGGACAGTCCGTGACCGCCGAGTCCGTAGGAGGTGGAGACTGCCGTGCGTCACTACGAAATGATGGTCATCCTCGATCCTGATCTCGAGGAGCGCACCGTCGCCCCGTCCCTAGACCGCTACCTGAGCCTCGTGACCAACAACGGCGGGACCGTCGACAGCGTCGATGTGTGGGGCCGCCGTCGGATGGCCTACGAGATCCAGAAGAAGGCCGAGGGCATCTATGCCGTCGTCGAGCTGCACGCCGAGCCCGACACGGTCAAGGAGCTGGACCGCCAGCTGGGACTGAATGAGTCGGTGCTGCGCACCAAGGTCATCCGCCCCGACGCCCGCTGAGGCTGTGGACGATCGCGGGCGGCTGTCGGCGCCGTGCGGTTGACTCGCCCGCGAGCCGGACCACTCGAATCCACCACCCCGAATCCCACCACCCCGAGTCCCCACCACTCGAACCAGCAGGAGAGCTCATGGCAGGCGAGACCGTCATCACCCTCGTCGGCAACCTTGTCGACGATCCCGAGCTGCGTTTCACTCCCTCCGGGGCGGCCGTGGCCAACTTCCGGCTCGCGTCCACCCCACGCGTCTATGACCGCCAGTCGGGGGAGTGGAAGGACGGCGACAGCCTGTTCCTCACCTGCTCGGTGTGGCGGCAGGCGGCCGAGAACGTCGCCGAGTCGCTGCAGAAGGGGATGCGCGTCATCGTGTCCGGTCGGCTCAAGCAGCGTTCGTACGAGACCCGCGAGGGCGAGAAGCGGACCGTCTTCGAGGTGGACGCCGACGAGGTGGGCCCCAGCCTGCGCAGCGCGACCGCGAAGGTCGCTCGCACCCAGCGCTCCGGTGCGGCCGGCGGCGGCTTCGGCGGCGGCCAGTCCGGCGGCGGCGCGGCGGGCGGTGGTCAGGCAGGCAACGGCCAGGGCGGCAACGATCCGTGGGCGACCGCGAGCCCTGGTGCCTCGGCCGGAGGCAGCGACCCGTGGTCCACCGGGCCCTCCAGCAGCGAAGACCCACCGTTCTGAGACGCGTCGCGCCGACCCCGCCGTTTCGAGCAAGGGAGCACCACGATGGCCAAACCCGTGATCCGCAAGCCGAAGAAGAAGCAGAACCCGCTTACGGCCGCGAGCATCACCTACATCGATTACAAGGACACCACCCTGCTGCGCAAGTTCATCTCGGACCGAGGGAAGATCCGCGCCCGGAGGGTGACCGGTGTGACCGTCCAACAGCAGCGGCAGATCGCCGCCGCCATCAAGAACGCCCGCGAGATGGCCCTGTTGCCCTACACGTCGTCCACCCGCTGACGGAGGCCGCCCGATGAAGCTCATCCTCACCCACGAGGTCCAGACCCTCGGCGCGCCAGGCGACGTGGTCGACGTCAAGGACGGGTACGGGCGGAACTATCTGGTGCCACGTGGTTACGCCATGCGCTGGACCAAGGGCGCCGCCAAGCAGATCGAGGCGCTGAAGAAGTCACGCCACCTCCGAGAGGTGGCCGACCTCGGCCGGGCCGGGGAGATCAAGGCGGAGCTCGAGGCGCTGACCGTCCGGCTGGAGGTGCGCGCCGGCGGCACCGGCCGCCTGTTCGGTGCGGTGACCGTGGCTGACATCGCGGCGGCGATCACTGCCGCCGGTGGCCCCGAGGTCGACCGGCGACGCATCGACGTCGGCCAGCCGATCAAGTCTGTTGGCACCCATCAAGTGACCGTTCGGGTGCACGATGAGGTCGCCGCCGGGGTCGTCGTCGACGTACGCCCAGGCTGAGACAGGCTCAGGGCGCGCGAGCGGTCCGGACGTACGGTCGCCGCCCGCAGCACATCTGCAACAGCGCGAACCACAGTGCGAGCAGGATGGCGACCAGCGCGGCGGAGAGCACCAGCCCGTCGAAGGACGGCGCGGCGACGGACCCCACCGTGCCGACAGTCCCGGCCGCCAGCACACCGACACCTGCCCAGCACAGGAATGATGCTTGCCCCGCCGCCACGCTGGCCCGGCCGCCGTGCGCCGCCTGCTGCAGGGCGTACGCCCCGATCGACAACGCGGCCACGGAGAGCGCCGCGTAGCCGAGCGAGGCTGCCCGCTCCACGCTGCCCGGTCCGGGAATCAGGCCGGCGAGCGCCCCCACCCCCGCGCCGGCTGCTACCCGCCACGCCCACTCGTACGGCGGCTGCACCAGCCGCAGCCGGTACCAGCCCCAGCACACCAGCGCCCAGCCGGCCGCCGCGGCGGCGACGTCGAACGACCCGACGTCGATGGACACGGTCACCGCCACGAGGACCCAGCCCGAACCGGCGACCGTGAGTGGGGCCACGCTGGCACCCTAGTCAGCGGCCCCCACGACCGCGCCGGTACGCAACCAGGCCGTGCCCCTTGCCCGGTGAGACAAGGTGACTGCCCGAGCCACCATCCAGGCCGCGTAGCCGGCCCACAGCCACCCGATGCCACCGCCGGTCACCACCACCGCGGCCGCGAGGGGCAAGTACACGACCGTGGTGAGCAGGCTGGCGATAGCGAGGTAGCGCCCGTCGCCGGCGCCGATGAGCACCCCGTCCAGCACGAAGACGACTCCGGACACGGGCTGGACCAGGGCCACCACCACCAACGCGCTCACCGCGGCCGAGGCGACATCCGGATCCGGGGTGAACAGCAGCGGCAGCCAGCTCGCGACAGCGAGCAGCCCGAGGCCGGCGAGCGCCCCGCCGACCACGCCCCACCCCACCATTCGCCGGGTCGTGCGCCGGGTCGCGGCCACGTCCCCGGCACCCAGGTGTCGACCGATGATCGCCTGCGCGGCGATGGCGATGGCGTCGAGGGCGTAGGCGAGCACCGACACGACGGTGACCGCGATCTGCTGCGCGGCCAGCACTGCGGCCGGCATCGTCGCCGCGACCGCGGTGGCCACCACCAGCACCGACCGCAGCATCAGCGTGCGTACGAACAGGGGAAGCCCTGAACCTGCGGCCGACCACACCCCGCGCAGGTGCGGCCGGACGCTGGCGTCGTGGCGCCGCGCCCCGCGTACGACGACGACGACCAGCGCCACCGCGGCACCGGTCTGCGCCAGGACGGTGCCCAGTGCCGAGCCGACCAGTCCGAGATCGAGACCGTAGACGAGAACCACGTCGAGCCCGATGTTGGTGAGGTTGGCGGCTACCAGGACGACAAGAGGGGTGCGGGCGTCGTGCAAGCCGCGCAGCACCCCGGTAGCAGCAAGGACCATCAGCATCGCGGGGACCCCGATGGCCGAGACGCGCAGGTAGTCCGCAGCCTGGCTGCTCACCTCACCGGAGACGCCGAAGACCGCGATCACGGGGCCGGCCAGACCTGCGGTCAGTACCGCCAGCAGGCACCCCAGCGCGGCGGCCAGCCATACCCCCGAGGTCCCGTCGGCTAGTGCTCCGCGCAGGTCGTCTGCGCCCAGGCGCCTGGCCACCGTGGCGGTGGTGACGTAGGCAAGGAAGACACACAGCCCCACGACCGTCTGCAGCACCGTCCCGGCCACCGAGAGCGCGGCGAGCGGGTCGGTTCCGAGGAAGCCCACGACGGCGGTGTCGGCGAGCAGGAACAACGGCTCGCTGACCAGTGCCACGAATGCCGGCACCGCCAGGCGTGCCATCGCTCGGTCGTCGTCGTGCAGCCGGGGTCGGCGCACCCGGTCACCTCTAAGCGGGGTCGGTAATGGTCATGTGCCGCAGTTGGGGGTGACGATAGCTAGTCGACACGGCTTTCGGCGACTACCCCCCGTGGTCCGGGGGAGTCGGTCCGGCTCGCTCGCGCTGCAGCCACGCCGGCTCGCTACTTTCTCGACTCCACATGCCCGGACCACCGTTCGCCCACGTCAGAGGGTATGACCCGCCGGCCGCCGGAGCTCGGTCCACAGGCTGGTGCACAGGCTGTGCACATCGATCCGGGGCCTCATCCACAGGCGCGAAGCGGGTGTCCACAGTGCCTGTGGACCGCAGGCTTCCCTCGGGCCACCGAAGCGGCATAGCGTGCGCAGGCCGATGGGCTCTGTCGGTGCCGGGACCTAGTTTCACGGGGGTAGTTCCATCGGCTCCGGTCCGTCGACGACGACGACCGTCCGGTCGAGCGGCGGGGAGGCGGCGGTGCCATGAGCGTGGCGGAGTTCCGTACCCCCGGCCCCGGCCCCGGCCCCGGACCCGGCGACCCTGGCAACGGCTGGACGGGATCCGGCGCCGAGCGCACCCCTCCCCAGGACAACGACGCCGAGCAGAGCGTGCTCGGTGCGATGCTGTTGTCCAAGGACGCCATCGCTGACGTTGTGGAGGTCGTCCGGGGCGTCGACTTCTACCGGCCGGTGCACGAGACGCTGTACGACGCGATCATCGACCTGTACGGGCGTGGTGAGCCGGCCGATGCGGTGACGGTCTCCGCCGAGTTGCAGCGTCGCGGCGAGCTGGTGCGCGTCGGCGGAGCGCCTTACCTGCACACCCTCGCGGCGGGGGTGCCGATCGCCGCGAACGCGGGCTACTACGCCGAGATCGTGCGGGAGAAGGCCATTCTGCGCCGGCTCGTCGACGCCGGTTCCAAGGTCGCGCAGCTGGGCTACTCCGGTGAGGGTCAAGTCGATGACGTGGTGGACCGCGCGCAGGCAGAGGTCTACGCCGTCACCGAGAAGCGTGCCAGCGAGGACTACCTCCCGCTGTCCCAGATCATCCCGGGGACGCTGGAGGAGCTCGAGGCCATCGAGGGGCGCGACGGCACCATGGTCGGTGTCCCCACCGGCTTCGCCGATCTGGACGCGTTGACCAACGGACTGCACCCGGGCCAGATGATCATCGTCGCGGCCCGACCGGCGGTGGGGAAGTCGACCCTGGGGCTGGACATCTGCCGGTCGGCGTCGCTGCGACACCAGATGCCGAGCGCGATCTTCTCGCTGGAGATGAACCGCACCGAGATCACCATGCGACTGCTGTCGGCCGAAGCGGCGATCCCACTGCACCACATGCGTAACGGCACCATGAACGAGGACGACTGGTCACGCCTGGCGCGGCGGATGGCCGAGGTCTCCGAGGCGCCGCTGTTCATCGACGACAGTCCGAACATGACGATGATGGAGATCCGGGCGAAGGCCCGCCGGCTCAAGCAGCGCCACGACCTCCGCCTGATCGTCGTCGACTACCTGCAGCTGATGACCTCCGGCAAGCGGGTGGAGAGCCGCCAGCTCGAGGTGTCGGAGTTCTCCCGGCAGATGAAGCTGTTGGCCAAGGAGCTGGAGATCCCGGTCGTCGCGATCAGCCAGCTGAACCGGGGCGCCGAGCAGCGCACCGACAAGCGACCGTTGTTGAGTGACCTGCGCGAAAGCGGATCGCTGGAACAAGACGCGGACATGGTGGTGCTGCTGCACCGCGAGGACATGTACGAACGCGAGTCCACCCGCCCAGGCGAGGCCGACGTCATCGTCGCCAAGCACCGCGCCGGCCCGACGTCCACGATCGTGGTGGTGTTCCAGGGGCACTACTCGCGCTTCGTCGACATGCAGCGCACGTGAAGTCGACCTGGCAAAGCCGCGACCTGCTCCAGCTGCTGTCCGGACGGTCCAGTGTTGCTTGCGGTGGATGACTGGTGGTGGGCCGGGCTGCCCAGCAGGACCCGGCTGGTCAAGCAGGTGCGGGCGGTGCGGGTTCAGCGGACCCCACGGGGACGGAACTGGACGCTGATCCGCGGTCCCACCGGGCGGGTCGTCTTCGCGATGGCGTGCTCCCAGGTGCGCTGGCAGGAGCCACCCATCACCAACAGGTCGCCGTGACCGACCGAGAACCGCAGGCTGCTGCCACCGCCGCGCGGGCGCAGCAGCAGCGGCCTTGCTGCCCCGAGCGAGACGATCGCGACCATCGTGTCCTCGCGCCGGCCGCGCCCGATCCGGTCGCCGTGCCATGCCACGCTGTCGCGTCCGTCGCGGTAATAGCACAGACCGGCGGTGCGGAACGGCTCGCCGAGCTCGGCCAGGTAGCGACTGCTCAGCGCCGCGCGTGCCTGGTCGAGCACTGGATCGGGCAGGGGCTCGCCCTCGTCGTAGAAGCACAGCAGCCGGGGGACGTCGACCTCGCGGTCGTACATCTGGCGCCGCTCCCCCCGCCATGGCACCGCGTCGGCGAGGCGCTCGAAGACCAGCCCGGCGCCCCTCAACCACCCCGGGTGCACGTCCACCCACGCGCCGCGGCCGAGCACTGTCCGCTCCGTGCCCGCGCAGAGCCGACCCAGCTCGGCCTCGGCGATGTCGTCCAGCAGGGACGGCTGCAGCGCGACCGGCATGATTGCACCCTAGCCGACCTTCGAACACACGTTCTAGTCGCTGCGGCTGCGCGGAGGCTCTAGCCCACCTGCTCGCCGTCGACCTCGGTGACGAGGTCGTCGTGCAGGAAGCACAGGTGCCCCTTGGTCTTGAGCGCATTCTCGAACGGCTCGCGGTAGGACCACGCGACGTCGGCGACCGGGTCGCTCCCGTCCGAGGGCGTCAGGGACCAGTACGCCGCGTCGCCCTTGTACGGGCAGTGCGCAGTCATTTCACTGGCCTCCAGGCGCTGCCAGTCGACGTCGTCGGCCGGCAGGTAGTACCCGATTGGGCAGCCCGGTCTCGGACAGCACGACGGCCAGGTCGGAGTCCGCCAGCACGTCGGCTCCGTGCAGCACCCGCACCCGACGCTTGGTGTGCCGCGAGTCGACCCGGTGATAGGGGTCGCGAAGGGCTTGCACCTGCTCGTCCTCGTCCCACCACTCGTCCATGGCCGCCGGGTAGAAGGCCTTGTACCCGCGCAACCAGCTCGCCTGCTCGATCGGGTCCGGGTAGGCCCACACCGCGTTCTCGGCCACCCTGTCTTCGCGTGCGCTGCCGCCGGCCACGACCGACCAGTACGCCGCGTCGCCCTTGAACGGGCAGTACGTCGTGTGCTCGGTCTGGCGCAGCAGGTCGTCGCGCACGTCGCTGTCGCGGACGTACAGCACCGGCAGGTGGCTGGACTCGTGCAGTAGCCGGCCACGGTCGGTGTCGAGGACGGTCTCGCCGCCGAACACCGCGCGGACCCGGCGGGGGAACCTATCGAACAGCAGCAGGTGCTCGGGCCCCTGCAGATCGTAGTTGACCTCCGTGCGGCGAGATGTCGACAATGGCGCCTGCGAGAACGTCAGGGTCACGGGGTCTCCTTGATCCGAGGTGGGGATCCGCTCACCGTACGGCGGTCAGAGTCGGCGCAGCGCCTCTGGCTTGTGTACCGCCGTACCGCCGTTGTCGCTGCGTACCAGGTACTGCGGCTCGTCGACAGAGGCGGCGACAGTACGGCCGCCGGCTTCGGTGCGGGAGGTGAGCTTCTCCTCGACCGTCCCGGCTGCGGTGCTGCCGTGGCTGTTCCACTCCACCCGGTCGCCTTTCCTGAACGTCTCAGTCATCGGCCCTCCTGCCGTGTCGGGGTCGCTCCCCGCGCACACCGTAGGCGCGTATCGTTGCGACCGTGCCGGACCTGCTGCAGCTCTTGGACAGCTACCTCAAGGATCATTTCGCCGGGGCGACCGCCGGTCGGGACCTGTTCCGTCGTACCGCTGACTCCCACGCGGGCACGGACCTGGGCGCGGCCCTGGGGGCGCTTGCCGTCGAGGTGGACTCCGATCGTGACACGCTGCTCACGATCATGCGCGACCTGGGCGTGGAGGCGAGCACGGCAAGGGCGGTTGCCGGTGCGGTCGTCGAACGGGTGGGGCGGCTGAAGACCAACGCGACGGTGGTGACCCGCTCGCCGCTCACCGACGTGGTGGAGCTGGAGGCTCTGCGAATGGCCGTCGCCGCCAAGGCCTGCGGCTGTGAGGCGCTGCTGGCCGCGAGCGTGGCCGAGCACCGGCTGTCCAAGGTCACGCTCGAGGAGCTGCTGGCCCGCGCCCACGACCAACTCGACCGGCTCCGCGACCTGCACCTGCAGGTCGCCCGCCAACGCTTCGTCGACGCGGCCGGTGGGCGCCCCTGACCCGTGCGGGCGCACCTCAGCGGCGGGCTCGCAAGTTCTCGACATGCACCGGGTCGATGCCCTCCTCAGCCGGCACATCGAAGCCGAGCACCTGGGCGTAGAACGACAGCTCGGCGTCGAGTGCGCGGCGCATGTTCGCCGCCTGCCGGAAGCCGTGCTGTTCCCCCGGAAACGTGACGTAGGCGACCGGCACCTTCTTGGCACGCAGCGCGTCGACGATCAGCTGCGACTGGGCGGGCGGGACGACCGGGTCCTCCAGGCCCTGGAACACGATCAGCGGAGTGTCGAACGACTCGACCCGGTGGATGGGTGACCGCTCGACATACAGGTCCCGACGGGCCGGGTACGGTCCCACCAGCCCGTCGAGGTAGCGACTCTCGAACTTGTGGGTGTCTCGCGCCAGAGCCTCCAGGTCGGACACGCCGAAGTGGTTGCCACCGGCGGCGAAGGCGTCGTGGGACGCCAGCACCGCCAACGTGGTGAACCCGCCGGCCGAGCCACCACGGATGCACAGCCGATCAGGGTCCGCCCGCCCGCTGTCCGCGAGCCACCTGGCCGCGGCCACACAGTCGTCGACGTCTGCGACCCCCCATTGGCCGTCGAGCCGCTCACGATAGCGACGCCCGTACCCGGTCGACCCGCGGTAGTCCACGTCGACCACCGCGAACCCTCGGCTGGTCCAGTACTGGACGCCCAGCCGCAGCACCGCCTGGGCCGCACCCGTGGGCCCACCGTGGATCAGCACCAGCAGCGGGGGGCGCTCGCCCGCCAGCGCAACGGCCTGCGGGTTGGTCGGCGGGTAGTACAGGGCGTAAGCGGTCTCGCCGCCGCTGGTGGGAAAGCTGACGTGCTCGGGGACCGAGAACCAGCTGGAAGCCAGCCCGAGATCCCGGGCCGGTCGCAGGATCTCCATCGCGGTCGGTCGCTCGTCGACCACCCGGAACCGAACCACCTCCGCCTCCCGGGTTGGGGAGGCGGCCACCGAGACGACGGTGTCGCCGGTGGCCTGGACGGACTCGAGCACGGTGTAGGGCAGGTCCAGATCGATGACCCGGCCGCCGGGGTCGCGCACCGCCAGCTGGTCCGCACCGACGCGGCGGTGGGCGAACACCACGCGCCCGCCGTCGAGGAACGCGTAGCCGGACCGGCCGAACACCCAGGGCGGTTTGCCGATCTCGGCGTCCATCACCACCATCGGCTCCACCGCGCCGCCCGGGACCCAGCGGTAGAGGTTCCACCACCCGGTGCGGTCCGAGGCGAACCACAAGGTGCCGTCCGGTGCCCACCTCGGCTGCACCACCGACTCGCCGGGGCCGCCCGCGACGAGCGTGGTGTCACCCGCTCCGCTCCGCACCACCAGACGGGTCGAGACCCACGGCATGTCGGGGTGGTCCCACTCCAGCCAGCACAGCGTCGTGCCGTCGGGGGACCAGCGGGGGTCGGACACGAAGTCCGGACCGGTGACGAGGACCTCGGGCTCACCCCCGTCCACCACCGGTAGCGCGACGATCTCGTTGCGCACGTCGCGGGCCCGCCCCCCCGCGGCGTGCCGTTCCAGGACGACTGCCAGCACCGTTCCGTCCGGGTGCACGCAGCCGTCGGTCCAGCGGTCCCCGCGGGGCACGGCTGGCGCCTCGGTCACCGGCTCGGGAGTGCCGCCGGCGGTCAGCCGGTAGACCCGCTGGTCGGACCACTCGGCGTACCAGACTGCCACCTGCTGGCCCTCGTGCAGCCACCAGGCGCCGCCGCCGTACTCGTGCACGGCCGTGCGAGCGTTGGCCGGTGTGGGCAGCACCTCGTCCCGGGCGCCGCTGGGGGTCAGTCGCACCAGCTGCGTGCGGCCACCCTCCTGCGGGCGCTGCTCGGCCCACCACACCTCGCCGCCGCACAGCGCGACCTCGCCGAGCCCGACCAGTGCGCGGACGACGAGCTCGGAGGTGATCGGCGTCGGCCACGACCCGCAAGCCAGCACCTGCTGCTGCCCAGTCATGCCGGTGCAGTGTGTCATGGTGACCACGATGCGGCTGCCGACCGTGGTGGCTCGCGCGGCTGCTGGCAGAGTCGCCGCATGAACGTGCGCTCGGCCCGCGAGACCGACGCCGCGGCGATCGCCGCGATCTACGCGCCGTACGTCACCGGGTCGTCGGCGAGCTTCGAGACCGAGCCGCCGGACGCGGCGGAGATGGCTGCCCGGCTCGCGGCTCACCCGACGATGCCGTGGCTGGTGGCGGTGGCGGCTGACGACGCTCTGCTTGGCTACGCGTACGCCTCGCCGCATCGGGCGCGGGCGGGGTACCGGTGGTCGGTCGAGACGTCGGTGTACGTGGCCGAGCCGGGTCGCGGTACCGGCGCCGCGCTGACGTCGGCTCTGCTGCAGGCCTGCGCGTCGGCCGGCTTCGAGTCGGCGTACGCCGGGATCGCGCTGCCGAGCGATGCCAGCGTGGCCCTGCACGAGCGGCTTGGCTTCACGCAGATCGGCGTCTTCCCCCGCGTCGGGTTCAAGGATGGTCGGTGGATCGATGTGGGCTGGTGGTACCGGCCGCTAGCACCGGGAGACGGCGCGCCGGGGGACCGGCGATGATGCGTTCCCGTAGCCGGGACCACTGAGATGCCCGTTCGTTTGCGCGAGAGCCCGGCCGACGTCGAGCGCCGGCGCGGTCTGCGGCGGATGCGCACGATCGCACTGGCGCTGCTGCTGGCCGCGGCCGTCGTGTATGTCGCGACGCTCGACCGCGGCGGGGCCTGGGGCTATGTCAACGCGACCGCGGAGGCGGCGATGGTCGGCGCCATCGCCGACTGGTTCGCGGTGACCGCCTTGTTCCGGCATCCGCTCGGGTTGCCGATCCCGCACACCGCGATCATCCCGACCCGCAAGCGGCTGCTCGGCGAAGGGCTGCGGGACTTCGTCACCGACAACTTCCTGTCCGAGGACGTTGTGCGGGATCGGGTCGACCGCGCGCAGGTGAGCATGCGGGCGGGGCGGTGGCTGGCCGACGAGGCGCACAGCACGCTGGTCGTACGCGAGACCAGCCGGATGCTGCGCCACGGCCTGACCCGCATCGGCGACGACGACGTCGCCGCGCTGGTCACCGAGGAGCTGCTGCCCCGTCTGGCCGACGAGCCACTCAGCGAGGTGGTCGGGCGGCTGCTGCAGGAGGTCGTCATCGACGGCGCCCATCACGGTCTGGTCGACCTCACCCTCATCGAGGCGCACCGGTGGCTGGAGGGCAACGCCGAGACGGTCATGGCGGTCGTCGGCGAACGCGCGCCGTGGTGGACACCGCAGTGGATCGACGAGACCGTCGCCCGCCGGGTGCACCGGGAGGCGGTGGAGTGGGTGCGCGACATCCGGGACGAGCCCGGGCACCCCGCTCGCGTGGCGTTGGACCGGCTGCTCGGCGAGCTCGCCCAAGACCTGCAGCACGACCCCGAGACGATCGAGCGGGCCGAGCGGCTGAAGCACCGGCTGCTGGCCGCACCCCAGGTGGTGACGACCGCGGCCGCGCTGTGGACCGCCGTACGGCGGGCGCTGCTGGTCAGTCTCGATGATCCCGACAGCGTGGTGCGCACCCGCGCGGTAGCAGCCCTCACCGACTTCGGCCGACGCCTGGGCACCGACGAGGCGCTGCGGGTGCGCCTCGACGGGTGGGCGGGCGACTTCGCGGCGTACGTGGTCACGACCTATGGCGCCGAGATGGCGACCGTCATCTCCGACACGGTCGACCGGTGGGACGGCGACGAGGCCGCGCGAAGGATCGAGCTGCACGTCGGTCGCGACCTGCAGTTCATCCGCATCAACGGCACCCTCGTGGGCGGGCTGGCCGGGCTGGTGATCCACGCCGTGGCCGAGCTGCTCTGAGTCTCGTTGCGACCCATCACCCGGCGGAGGGGGCGGGTCGCCGGCCGACTCAGAGCTGGTCGACCCGGATAACCGTGACCACCGCGGTGCCGGCCTCGTCGCTGGCGGCCAGGTCGACCACCGCGCTGATGCCCCAGTCGTGGTGGCCGACCGGGTCGGCCAGGATCTGCCGCACCACCCACTGGCCCGGCTGCTCGTCGACCATCAGCAGGTGGGGGCCGCGTGCGTCCGCGGCGTAGCCGAGCTGCTCGTGCTCGGCGTAGTAGCCGGCCATCGCGTCCGCCCACGCATGGGCATCCCACCCGGCGTCGGCATCCAGCTCACCGAGCGCGTCGAAGCGGTGCCGGGCGGCCAGCTCGACCCGGCGGAACATCGCGTTGCGCACCAGCACCCGGAACGCCCGCCCGTTGGCCGTCACCGGCCGGTCCGCCGGCAGCGGCCGCACCTCGGCCGGCCGGTCCCCCGCGACCGGGTGGGTGAGCTGCTCCCACTCGTCGAGCAGGCTGGAGTCGGTCTGGCGCACCACCTCGCCCAGCCACTCCACTACGTCGTCGAGGGCCTCGGTCCGGGCGGCTGCCGGCACCCCTGTGCGCAGCGCCCGGTACGCGCTGGCCAGGTAGCGCAGCACCACACCCTCCGAGCGGGCCAGCGAGTACTGCGCGACGTACTCGCCGAAACCCATCGCCCGCTCCCACATGTCGCGGACGATCGACTTCGGCGACAGCTGGTGGTCGGCGACCCAAGGGTGACCACGGCGGTACGTGTCGTACGCCGCGGCGAGCAGCTCGTCCAGCGGCCGGGGGTATGTCACTTCCTCGAGCAGCTCCATCCGCTCGTCGTACTCGAGTCCGTCGGCCTTCATCTGGCCGATCGCCTCGCCCCTCGCGGCATGCCGCTGTGCGGACAGGACGGCACGCGGGTCATCGAGGGTGGCCTCGATCACGGAGACCGTGTCCAGGGTGTACGTCGACGACTCGGGGTCGAGCAGCTCGATCGCCGCCAGCGCGAACGTCGACAGCGGCTGGTTGAGCGCGAAGTCGGGTGGCAGGTCGACCGTGAGCCGCACGGTCCGACCGTCTGTCTCTGGCTCCGCCAGTCGCTCGACGACCCCGCCGGCCAGCAGCGCCCGGTAGGCCTGGACAGCCTCGTGGATGTGCCGCCGTTGCCGTTCGCGCGGCTCGTGGTTGTCGGTCAGCAACCGGCGCATGGTGGCGAACGGGTCATCCGGTCGCGCGATGACGTTGAGCAGCATGGCGTGAGTGACCCGGAACTGGCTGGTGAGGGGCTCGGGTGGGGAGGCGACGAGCCGCTCGTGGGTGGCGCTGCTCCAGGACACGAACCCCTGCGGCGGTTTCTTGCGCACCACCTTGCGCTGCTTCTTGGGGTCGTCCCCGGCCTTGGTCAGCAGCCGCGCATTCTCCACCTCGTGCGCCGGTGCCTGCACCACCACGGTGCCGGCGGTGTCGTAGCCGGCCCGCCCGGCGCGACCGGCGATCTGATGGAACTCCCGCGCCTGCAGCTGTCGCTGGCGGACCCCGTCGTACTTGCTGAGCGCGGTCAGCACCACCGTACGGATGGGCACGTTGATGCCGACGCCCAGTGTGTCGGTGCCGCAGATGATCGCCAGCAACCCTTGCAGGGTGAGGGTCTCCACCAGCCGGCGGTAGCGGGGGAGCATGCCGGCGTGGTGCACTCCGATGCCGTGCCGCACCAGTCGGGACAGCGTCTTGCCGAAGCCGGTGGCGAACCGGAAGTCACCCAGCGCCGCGGCGACCGCGTCCCGCTGCTCGCGGCTGGCCACGCCGATGCTGGTCAGCGCCTGCGCCCGCTCCAGCGCCGACGCCTGGGTGAAGTGCACCACGTAGACGGGCACCTGCTGAGCGGCGAGCAGGTCAGTGATCGTCTCCTGCAGAGGGGTCCGCTCGTAGTAGTGGTGCAGCGGCACCGGCCGCTCCATCGACGTGACCACGGTCGTCTCGCGTCCGGTGCGGCGGGTCAGGTCGTCGGCGAAGCACGTGACGTCACCGAGTGTGGCCGACATCAGCAGGAACTGAGCCTGTGGCAGCTCGAGCAGTGGCACCTGCCAGGCCCAGCCGCGGTCCGGGTCGCCGTAGTAGTGGAACTCGTCCATCACCACCTGGCCCACCGCCGCGCCGGCTCCCTCGCGCAGCGCCTGGTTGGCCAGCACTTCGGCAGTGCAGCAGATGATCGGAGCCCCGGCGTTAACCGCCGCGTCGCCGGTCAGCATCCCGACTCGCTCGGCGCCGAACACCTCGCACAGGGCGAAGAACTTCTCGCTCACCAGCGCCTTGATCGGCGCGGTGTAGTACGTCCGGCGCCCGTCCGCCAACGCGGCAAAGTGTGCCGCCTGCGCGACCAGCGACTTGCCCGAGCCGGTGGGCGTGGACAGGATCACGTTGTTGCCGCTGACGATCCCGATCAGCGCCTCGGCCTGTGCCGGGTAGAGCTCCAGCCCACCGGCCGAGGCCCAGCCGGTGAAGGTGTCGAACACGGAGTCCGGGTCCGCTGAGCGTACGCCGGGGACGCTGAGCGCGTCGACGAGCGGGGGCGAGACCATCGGCCACCAGTCTGGCAGCCGCTGGTGGCGGGGTCCCTCGAATGCCTGCTGACACATTGCGGTCGCCTACCCCCCTAGGGTACTTGAGACCCCTCACCGGGGTTGCGCCGGTGTCCCGGGAGGAGCATGTGCCCATGACTGCTCGCGACCGCTTCCCACACCCACCCTCCGACCACGGCCCGGCCGAGCTCGGCCAGCACGAGTACGACGTGATCGTGCTCGGCGCCGGCTCGACGGGGGAGAACGTCGCCTCGCGGGCGCGCGCCGGTGGGCTGTCGGTCGTCGTGGTCGAGCCGGCGCTGGCTGGCGGGGAGTGCTCGTACTGGGCCTGCATGCCGAGCAAGGCACTGCTGCGGCCGATCGAGTCGCTCACCGACGCCCGGAGCCTCGACGGGGCGCGGCAGGCGGTGACCGGCGACGTCGACGTGGCCGCGACCCTGGCCCGCCGCGACGGTTTCACAAACGGGTGGGACGACTCCAGCCAGGTGCAGTGGCTCGACAGCGAGCAGATCAGCCTGGTCCGCGGCGAGGGCCGGCTCAGCGGCGTACGCGAGGTCCAGGTGAGCGGCGGCGACGGTGACCGGGTGACGCTTCGGGCGCGGCACGCCGTGGCGGTGTGCGTCGGCAGCCAGAACTTCGCCCCGCCGGTGGACGGGCTCGACGTGGTCGGCGCGTGGACCTCGGCCGACGCCACCAGCGTCTCCGACGTGCCCGACCGGCTGACCGTGATCGGCGGCGGCGTGGTCGGCGTCGAGATGGCAACCGCGCTGAGCGCTCTGGGTGCAGCGGTCACGCTGCTCGCCACCGAGCACCCGCTGCTGCCGCGGATGGAGCCGGAGGTCGGCTCGCTGGTGCAGACCGCCCTGGAGGAGGCCGGTGTCGTCGTACGCACCGGGGCCGAGGTGACGTCGGCCCGGCGCGAGGGCGGCACCGTCACGGTGACGGTGGCAGGTGGCGACGAGTTCGCCGCCGACGAGCTGCTGGTGGGAGCCGGGCGACGACCGCGAACCGGCGACATCGGCCTGGAGGTCGTCGGGCTCGAGCCCGGGTCCGCGCTGCAGACCGACGACAGCATGCGCGTCACCGGGGTCGACGGTGGCTGGCTGTACGCCGCCGGTGACTGCGCCGGCCGCGCGATGCTCACCCACATGGGCAAGTACCAGGCCCGGGTGTGTGGGGACGCGATAGCCGCCCGGGCCGCCGGTGACGACGAACCGACCGGAGCCTGGCAGCGGCTGGCGGCGACCGCCGACCATTGCGCGGTCCCTCAGGTGGTGTTCAGCGACCCGCCGGCCGGCAGCGTGGGACGCACCCTTCAGCAGGCACGCGAGGCCGGGCTGCGGGTGCGGGCCGTCGACTACGACCTCGGCTCGGTCGCCGGTGCCTCGCTGTACGCCGACGGCTACCAGGGCTGGGCGCGGATCGTGGTCGACGAGGACCGCAGGGTGGTCGTCGGCGCGACCTTCGTCGGGCCCGGGGTGGCCGAGCTGGTGCACGCGGCCACCGTGGCAGTGGTGGGTGAGGTGCCGGTGGACCGGCTGTGGCACGCTGTGCCGTCGTACCCCACGATCAGCGAGGTATGGCTGAAGCTGCTAGAGACATACGGCCTGTGAGCCGACCGTGACCCTACACACAGTGACATTCGGTGAAGTGCTTGCGCCCCGGCGATTGGGCGCCCACGCTCACCCTCCGAGCACCCCCTATCTCGAGGAGCACGTATGAACACCCGAACCATCGCCATCGTGGCCCTGGTCGTTGCCGTCATCGTCGTGCTGATCCTCGTGCTCTGACCTGACGCTGCTCGCCGGATCACACCTGCTCCTTGTGACGTGGACGTGCGCCGGGCCGACGATCGGTTCGTCACCCGCACGGACTGGTTGGTGTCTCGGCACTCGTTCTCGTTCGGCCAGCACTACGACCCCACCAACACCGGCTTCGGTCTGCTGGTGGCCAACAACGACGACACGGTCGCCCCTGGCGCTGGCTACGGCACCCACCAGCACCGCGACATGGAAGTCGTCACCTGGGTGCTGCGTGGTGCGCTCTCGCACGAGGACTCCACCGGCTGCCGCGGCCGGATCCGCCCCGGGCTCGCCCAGCGAATGAGCGCCGGCACCGGAATCGTGCACTCGGAGCGCAACGCCGCCGACGGCCTCCGCGTGCCGCAGCCGGTGCGGTTCGTGCAGATGTGGGTGCTGCCCGACACGCCTTCGGTGGAGCCTGGCTACGAGCAGTCTGAGGTCGACCTGGCCGGGCTGTCCCAGGGTTGGTCCACGGTTGCCAGCGGCATGCGTCGAGACGCTGCTGCGGCGGCGGTCCGCATCCACCAGCGCGACGCGGCGCTGCACGCCACCCGGTTGTCGGCTGGCGAGCAGGCCGACCTGCCCAGCGCCCCGTACGTGCACCTGTACGTCGCGGTCGGCGGCGTCGACCTGGACGGTGCGGGTCACCTTGACGAGGGTGATGCCGTCCGGGTGACCGGAGGGGGCGGTCAGCGGCTCACTGCGACCGGGTCGACCGAGCTGCTGGCCTGGGAGATGCACGCCGGTCGGGTCGCCTGATCTCGCAGGCCGCATCGGCGGAGGCCGTGTTGCGAACGACTTGCAACAACCATTCAGCCGCGCAACAATATGGGCGATACATCCGGTCCAGCCAACCCGGTCGAACAGCCGAGCGCAGCGGAGGTTGTCGTGCACGTGCCCGATGGGTTCCTCGATGCCCCGACCTCCGCCGCGACCGCCGCAGTGTCGGTGGTGGTGGTCGCCAGCTGCGTGCGCGGCGCGCGCCGGGAGCTGGACGAGCGCACCGCCCCGATGGCTGGGTTGGTGGCGGCGTTCATCTTCGCCGTCCAGATGTTGAACTTCCCGGTCGCGGCGGGGACGTCCGGGCACCTGTTGGGGGGGACGCTGGCCGCGATCCTTGTCGGTCCCTACACCGGGGCGCTGTGCGTAGCGGTGGTGCTCGCCGTCCAGGCGCTGTTGTTCGCCGACGGCGGTCTCACCGCCCTCGGGACCAACGTGCTGCTGATGGCTGTGACGACCGTCGTCGCAGGCTACGCCGTCTTCGTGCTGCTCAGCCGGGTACTGCCGCGTACCCGGGGGTCGATCGTGGGCGCGTCCTTCGTCGCCGCCCTGGTGTCTGTACCGGTCTCCTCGCTCGCGTTCGTCGGTCTGTACGCCTTCGGCGGGGCTGCCGACATCCCGCTGGACACGCTGGCGGGTGCGATGGTCGGCGTCCATGTGGTGATCGGGATCGGTGAGGCGCTGATCACCGCTGCGACCGTCAGCAGCGTGCTGGCGGTGCGCCCCGACCTGGTGCGCGGCGCTCGAGGGCTGCTGCCGGCGGCCGCCCTGGCACCGGCCTCGACGGTCTCGACCACCGGAAGGGCAGCGTCGTGATGGGCAGACGCACCACCACCGTGGTCGCCGCGGGTCTCGTAGTGACGCTGCTGCTTGCGGGAGCGGTCAGCTACTTCGCCAGCGATGCTCCGGACGGCCTCAACAAGGTCGCCATCGAGCGCGGCTTCGACGGCACCGAGCAGGAGCACGACCTGGCCGACTCCCCGTTCGCCGGTTACGAGACGCGGGGCGTCGAAGGCAGCTTCTGGACCGGCTCGATGGCCGGCATCGCCGGGGTCGGTGTGTGCTTCCTGGTGGCAGGGGGAATGGCGTACCTGGTGCGCCGCAGGGGTTCCGAACAGAGGTCCCGCACCCACTCCAGTTCCTCGGGTGAGCCGGCCAGCCGGTGAGCAGTTCGCACGGTTCCCACCGGCACCAGGGCGGTTCGGTCACCGACGCCCTGTACGTCCGCGGGGACTCGGTGTTGCACCGCCTGTCTCCGCAGGTGGCGATCTGCGCCGCGGTGGCGTTCGTGGTGGCGGTCGTCGCTACCCCGCCGACCTGGTGGCCCGCGTACGCCTGCTTCGCCCTGGTGCTGGTCACACTGGCCCGGCACGCCGCGGTCCCCTATCCGCTGGTGCTGCGACGATCGGTGGTCGAGCTGCCGTTCGTCGCGTTCGCGCTACTGCTGCCGCTGGTGGCGACAGGCCCCGAGGTCGAGGTGCTCGGCGTCGGGCTGTCACGCGGCGGTCTGGGTGATGGGGCGACCCTGCTCGTCCGGGCCACGCTCGGCGTGTGGACCTCGATCCTGCTCGCCGCCACCCAGCGGCCGACCGCCTTGCTGCGGGGGCTCCAGCGGCTGCGCGTTCCCGACGTGATCGTTCAGATCGCCGGTTTCATGCTGCGCTACCTGGAGGTCGTCCTCGACGACATGCGCCGGATGCGGGTCGCCCGGGAGTCCCGTGGCTTCCGCGGGCGAGACCTCCGCCAGCTGCCGGTGGTGGCGCACTGCGCCGGCGCGCTGTTCATTCGTTCGTACGAGCGCGGTGAGCGGGTGCACCGCGCGATGCTGAGCCGTGGCTACCAGGGGGAGATGCCCGACCTGTCCGCCATGGCCGGTCCGCATGCCCGGCATGCCCCCGCCGGCGAGTCGACCCCCGTGGACCGCGTCCCGGTCCACGCATGAGGCCAGCCGCACCGCCAGCGCTGGACGTCCTCGGCCTGTCGTTCGCTTACCCGGACGGACGGCAGGTGCTGTACGACGTCGACCTACGGGTGGCGGCCGGCGAGCGGGTGGCGCTGCTGGGGCCCAACGGTGCCGGCAAGACCACCTTGGTGCTGCACCTCAACGGGATCCTCACCGCGGGTCGCGGCAGCATCCATGTGGCCGGCGTCAAGGTCGGGCCGGACACGGTGCTCGAGGTGCGCCGCCGGGTGGGCATCGTGTTCCAGGATCCCGACGACCAACTGTTCATGCCGACAGTCGCCGAAGACGTCGCCTTCGGGCCGGCGAATCTCGGACTTCGCGGCGACGGACTGCGGCGTCGGGTCGAGGAGGCGCTGGCGGCGGTGGGGATGGCCGACTATGCCGAACGCCCGCCGCACCACCTGTCGTTCGGCCAGCGGCGCCGGGTGGCGGTGGCCACCGTGCTGGCGATGCACCCGGAGGTGCTGGTGCTGGACGAACCGTCCAGCAACCTCGACCCGTCCAGCCGGCGCGAGCTGGCCGCCATCGTCCAGTCGCTGCCGGTGGCGGTGCTCATGGTCACTCACGACCTGCCGTACGCCTGGCAGCTGTGTCCGCGGGCGGTGCTGATGGACGACGGTCGAGTGGTCGCCGACGGTGCGACCGCCGAGCTGCTCGCCGACGAGCGGCTGCTCGCCGCGCACCGGCTCGAGCTGCCATACGGCCTCGACCTCGCCCACCACCCCTGACCGGACCAGACGATGAGACGGGCCCACGGACCCCGCTGCTATGGTGCCGGCGCGGGTTCACGCCCGCGCCAAGATCTCCCAGGCGGGGAAAGCCGGTCGAAGTCCGGCACTGACCCGCAGCCGTAGGTACGGCCGCACCGAGCCGTACGAGTCGGAATGCCTGCCGGGGAGTGAGCGGCTCCTGACAACTGTCGAGGTCTGCAGGTGGAGCCCGGGTCGGCAGGCACTGCCGTCCAGGGTCGCTCCTGAGGACCGCTCGTCCGAGGAGAACCCCCATGACGCACCCGTTGCGCACCGTCCACACCCGCTCCCACCCGCCGAGGCGGGCGCTTGCCCGCCAGGTCGGTGTGGCCGCCGTGCTGTCCGCGATGCTGCTCGCCCTGCTGCCGCTGAGCCCCGCCGCGGCCGCGAGACCTGCCCGGGCCGACCGGGCCGCAGACTGGGAGGTCACCCAGCTGGAGCGTGGCCGGATCAGGAGCGTCGCCTACGACGTCACCGACTGGGGTCTCACGGTCGACACCTACTTTGCCCTGGTCGCGGCCGGCAACCGCGCCAAGCAGGCGCGCAACGTCGTGCGCACGGTGAGCAAGAAGGTGCGCAAGTACGTGTCGTACGACGGCGACTTCTTCGCCGGCCAGCTTGCCAAGACCCTGCTGGCCCGCCGGGTGGCCGGGCTGGACCCCAGCATCGAGGCAGCGAACCTCAACCTGCGCCGCAAGCTGACCAGCCTGATCGCCGCCTCGGGACGGGTGCGGGACACCGGGCAGAGCGACCTCAGCAACACCCTAAGCCAGGCGCTGTCAGTGCTTGCCCTGTCTCGTTCGGGCCGACTCCGGCCGTCGACGGTCGACTTCCTGGCACGCCAGCAGTGCAACCGGGGGTTCTTCCGACTGCAGGTGAAGGGCACCGACTGCCGCCGCGGGCCCGCCGACGTGGATGCCACCGCGTACGCCGTGCAGGCGCTGGTGCGGGCGCGCTGGGAGGGTGTGGACCTCCCGCGGCGTGCCGTGTCGGCCGCGGCCGACTGGCTGGTCCGTGCGCAACATCGCAACGGCTCGTTCTCCGAAACCCCCGGCGGCGCGGTCAACACCAACAGCACGGGTCTGGCCGCGCAAGCATTGACGCTTGTTAACCGCGACCGGGCCGCCCACCGGGCGGGGCGGTGGGTCGCCGGCCTGCAGCTGACGCGGGCCAGGGCCGCCGGTACGCCTGCCCGCCGCGATCTCGGCGCGATCGCGTTCAGCCGTGCCGACCTGCGGCTCGCTCTCGAAGACGGCGTCACCAAGGCCAAGCGAGACGCCTGGCGCCGGTCCACCTCGCAGGCACTGCTGGCGCTGGCGCCGAGGCCGCTCACCACCCTCAGGCTCCCCGGACGATTGGGCCGTTCGTGACCGGCGGGGCAAGCCGGCCGTGAGGCGCTGCAGCCGAGCGGTACTGCGCACGCTCGCTGCCGGCGCCCTGGTGGCGGCGGTCAGCGTGCCGCCTGTGACCGCGCCGGCAGCCGGTGAGCCCCGCGGTGGAGAGCAGTCGGACGGGCAGTACTGCACTGACGCCGACGGGGTCACGGTCGTCGTCGACCTGCGAGACCTCGACCCCGACGCCGGCGTGGTCGTTCGCTGTGCCAACGGCCCGACCGGGAGCGGATACACCGGTTTCGACGCGCTCAGCGATGCCGGCATCGACTACGAGATGCCGGTACGCCAACCAGGCATGGTGTGCCGGGTGCTCGGCCGTCCCTCCACCGCGGAGCAGCTGCCGGTCGACGGCGACGAGGACTACGTGGAGCCGTGTGTCGGCGCGCCGCCCACCGCGGCGTACTGGTCGTACTGGTACGCGGCGGACGGCGGAAGCTGGCAGTACTCGTCGGCGGGTCCCGGCAACCGCGACGCGATCCCGGGTGGCTTCGAGGGGTGGTCGTTCTCGCTCAACCGCTCGGAGTCCACGGCCCTGGCGCCCAGAGTCACACCGGAGAACCCGCACGCGCCGTTCGAGGACGGGGACGGCGGCGGGAACGGGGACGGCGGCGGGAACGGGGACGGCGGGAACGGGGACGGCGGGAACGGGGACGGCGGGAACGGGGACGGAAGCGTGGGCGGCGACGAGGGGGACGGGAATGGGAGCGGAGGTGGCTCGGGCAGCGGTGGCTCGGGTGGTGACGCACCGA
>Ga0136622_10000123_pt1 | contig 27989 bp, 26 predicted proteins | sample AntDrymUQ4482106_2_FD_104803 | JGI IMG/M metagenome (GOLD analysis project Ga0136622, IMG submission 104803) | Polar desert sand microbial communities from Dry Valleys, Antarctica - metaG UQ448 (21.06) | ecosystem: Environmental > Terrestrial > Soil > Desert | place: Antarctica: Dry Valley...
AACCTGAGGATCTGCGCCGGCGCCCAGGCCGCGTGTGGCCTGCGAGCCGATGTGGATCTTCACGTCCGCCTCCGCCATCAGCAGCGCCTGCGCGTCGGTGTTCACGGCGACGAACTCGACCCCCGACATCCCCGCCTCGACCATGCGGCTTACCGCGTTCGAACCGCCACCGCCGATGCCGACGACCTTGATCACGGCGAGATAGCTACTGGACTGATTGCTCATCTCTCGACCACCTCAAGCTGAAGCTCTCGTTGAACGTGCGACACGCTCGCACGATTTCGGTGTCGAGGGTACGGTTCCTCCGTCGATATGTCAATGTCTCAACCTTCAACCTCAACCTAAGAGTTGAGGTAGCGTGAGGCGATCGGTCGTTCCGGCACGCTCACGTCCACGTACAGCGAGCGCTCGTCGAGGAGCGGGAAGACGCGAGCGGCGACCGTCAGCTTCAGCAGGACATCGGAAGCGCCCCCCAGTCTGATCTCGGGACCGTCGTGCAGGATTAGCGTCAGCTTTCCTTCGCCGGAGCGCACCGCCTTCACGCGACGGGGTAGGCGAACTTCGCGGGCGGCGGCCAGCGCGCGAGTGGCAGCGGCAAGAGTCGACGGAAGCGATCCGCCGATTCGCACGCCGACGACCCGGGTCAGCCACAAGCGTGGAAACTGCCGTTCGGTTCCGGTCTCGATCTCCTGGATCACCTTTCCCGATCCGGTCGCAAGCCAAGCCGAGTTGCCGCGGCGAATGACCGCGACCGGCCGCTCGGCGGCAACCTTCACGATAAGGGTGTTCGGGAAGGCGCGGTCGACCGAGACGCCCGCAACCGAGGGGAGCGCTCGCACGGTGTCCTCGATAGCTCGCGCGTCGATGTCGATCAGGCTCGTCCCGACGACGCCTTGCGCCGCTTTCTCGACCTCGCGTGCGACCGCGGGGGACGCCCCCTGAACCTCGAGGTGCTGGACGGCAAACACGGAGGACGCCTTCGCTCCCCAGTACCCCCCGAACACGGCTATGGCCAGCACGAACCCGAGGAAGAGCGAACGACCGGAGGGAAGGAGCCGAGCGAGATCCAGGCGGTTGCCGGCCTCGCCGCGCGGAAACGGGACGACGACGCTTGCCGCGCGCGCTCGCCGACGCGATCCGCGCTCGGTCCGTCCCCCGGCCATAGAGCGTCATTCGCCGCTGCGGGCGCTGCTCCTACGTGCGCGGTTAGTCCGAAGGAAGCTCGAGCTCGCCGACGAAGGCGACCTCGCGCTCCAGCACCACGCCGAACTGCTCGTATGCTCGTCGCCGCCCTTCCACCATGAGCTCAACGCAGTCGGCGCTCGTCGCGCCATCCGCGTTCTCGATGAAGTTGGCGTGCTTGGGCGAGATCACGGCGCCGCCGATCCGGTGTCCCTTGAGACCGCAGAGCTCGAGCATTCGCCCGGCACCCAGCTCTCCCGGCGGATTCTTGAACACGCTGCCGAACGTGCGCTTGTTCGTCGGCTGGGTTGCTTTCCGCTGCGCGATCAGCTCGGACACTGTTGCCTTGATCTCTTCACGCGGACGTGGATCGAGCCGTAGCTCCACGCGAGCAACGACCGCTCCGGGGCCGACCGCCGAGCTGCGGTACGAGAGCGCGAGATCGTCGAGCGCCACCCAGTCGGCCCCAGCGGCGGTCGCGACCAAGGCCCGCGCGACGATGTCCGACCAGTCACGTCCGTACGCACCGGCGTTCATCTTGACGCCGCCTCCCACGGTGCCCGGAATGGCGCTGGCGAACTCGAAGCCACCGAGGCCCGCATCTCGTGCGCGGTGCAGGCAGACGGCATTCGTGGCCCCTCCTCCGGCGATGAGGCCTGCCGGCCCGGCCTCGACCACAGCCAGCTCTCCTTCGAGGTGGATCACGAGTGCTTCGACGCCCTCGTCCGCGACGAGCAGGTTCGACCCCAGTCCGACGACGACGATCTCGAGTCCCTCGGCAGCCGCGGAGCGGAGTGCCTCGGCGAGCTCGTCCAGCGACCGTGGCCCGGCGAGCGCGCTCGCCGGGCCACCGGTGCCGATCGTCGTGAGCTTCGAGAGCGGCGTGCCGCGCTCGATGTTCATTCGGGTAACCCCGCGGCTACAGCGCGGGCGATCTTCCACGGCTCCCCGACTCCGAGCGTGACGACGACATCGCCTGGGCGCACCCAGGAGAGCGTCAGCCGAGCCGCATCGTCCAGCGTCGGCGCCCAGCCGCGCCGGACGCCCGGCGGCACGCTGTCCAGCACGAGCTTTCCGTTGACGCCTGGACGAGGCGTATCACGCCCACCAATCACGTCGGTCACGATGGCGGCGTCCGCAATCCCCAGTGCGTCGCCGAGCTCCCGGAAGAGCTGGCGCGTGCGCTCGTAGACGTGAGGCTGGTAGACGGCGATGAGCCGACCCTCGGTTCGCTCTCTCGCGACTCGCAGCGTGACCTCGATCTCCGTCGGATTGTGCGCGTAGTCGTCGAACACGCGGACGTCTCCACGATCGGCAACGAGCTCGAACCGTCTTCCGACCCCCGCGAAAAGCGCCAGCGGCGCCTCGGCGTCCGGTCGCGGGACTCCGGCGAGCTCCAACGCAGCGAGCGCAGCGGCGGCGTTCTTCCGATTGTGCTCCCCCGGGACTGCGAGCTCGAACGCCACGGGCTCCAGCTCCCACGCGCGAACGACGTTCGGTACCCCGGCCGCCCACTCCTCGAAGAAGGCTTCGAGCTCCGCCACCGAGGCAAACGCCGCGTGGTGGTCAAGCTCGATGTTCGTGATCACGGCGATCTCGGGACGGAGTAGGGCGATCGAGCGATCGGACTCGTCGCCTTCGACGACCAGCCAACCCTCCCCGACCCCAGCGTTGCCACCAAGCTGCGGCACGACGCCGCCGATGATCCAGGCGGGATCGTGCCCGAGCTCGCGGAGGACGTACGTGATCATCGCGGCGGTTGTCGTCTTCCCGTGCGCTCCGCCAACGACAATGGAACGGCGAAGCGCGACCAGCTCCGCCAGGAACTCGGCGCGCGACCGCCCTTCTGCCCGCCCGAGATGAGCGCTCGAGACGACGACCTCGAATCCCGGAGAGGGCGCGGGCTCTCCCCCGACGTCGAGCTCGACACCCGAAAGCGTCTCCATGAAGATCGTCTCCTGCTTGTCCCAGCCGCGGACCTCAGCTCCCCAGGCGCGTGCAAAGTTGGCGTAGGCGGAAAGCCCCGCGCCGCCGATTCCGACGAAGTAAAGGCGTCTTCCAAGGAGAGGCGCCGCTACTCGGCTCAAGATCGCCTTCCCTTGCCAAGTAACAGTCTGTTACTTGGCATCATCGACGCTCCTGGGCAAGGCGAACGAGCTCGTCGGCGACCGCCGCGGCGGCCTCCGGCTTTGCGAGCGCCCTCATGGCATCTCTCATCGCCTGGAGACGTCCTTCGTCGCCGAGCAGCTCGTCGACGAGCGCTGGCACTCGCGCGAGGTCGTCTTGTCGAACGACGACCGCGCCTCCGCCCTCCTCGAAGTAGCGCGCGTTCAGCGCCTGATGATCGGCAGTCGCGTGCGGATAGGGGACAAGGATCGACGGAGTCCCGGCGGCGGCTAGCTCCCAGACCGTGCCTCCGGCGCGGGAGATCGCCAGATCTGCAACCGCGAGTGCGCCGCCGAAGTCGTTCGTCGTCTCGAGCAGGACGTAGTCATCGCGCTCGATCTTCGGCCGCAAGACCGCGTAATCGCGGTCACCGGCAATGTGCAGAACCGCCGGGCCGCTCGCTCCGTACGTCTCCGCGGCAAACTCGTTCAGCGCCTGGGCGCCGGCAAGGCCTCCGAACAACGCCAGCACTGGGCCTTCCGCGGGAAGACCGAAACGTACGCGCGCCGACTCGCGGTCTCCACCGAGGTGCGCACGCGGAACAGGCCGCCCCACCAATTGGTACTTGTCCCCTTCACGACCCGAGACCGGATACGCAAGGAAGACCCGGCGGGCGAACGGAGCCGCGAGCCGGTTGGCAAGGCCGAGATGTGCGTCGGCCTCGGTCAACGCGGCCGGAATCCCACGCAGGCGGGCGGCGAGCACCATCGGCCCGGCGACGTAGCCTCCGGCGCCGAGCACGACGTCGGGGCGGCGCTTCGCGAGGATGCGAGAGCACGCGAACGGCGCCCGAACTGCACGTACGAGCGCGCGCAGGAGGTCGACTCCCGGCCTTCTAGGGAAGCCCGATATAGAGAAGGTGTCGAGCTCGTAGCCGGCTTCAGGAACCAGCCGCGACTCGACGCGATCTGGCGACCCGGCGAACGTCACTGCCATCCCGCGCTCGCGCAGCGCTTCCGCGACTGCGAGCGCGGGTCGGACGTGCCCGGCTGTTCCGCCGGCTGCGATCAGACACACGAGCTTGGACGACCGCACCATTGACGGCGATGTTAAGGAGAATGCCGACACCGGCGAGCAGAACGACGAGGCTCGAGCCGCCGTAGGAGACGAACGGCAGCGGGATCCCGGTGAGCGGCGCGATACCGAGGACAGCTGCGAGATTGACTGCTGCCTGTCCGCAGACGAGCGCGGTCAAACCCGCCGCGAGGAGCTTCCCGAAGGGGTCGCGACAGCGGAGCGCGATGCGAAAGCCGACGAGGGCGAACGCGCCGAAAGCGCCGATGACGAGTGCGGAGCCGACGAGCCCGAGCTCCTCCCCGATGACCGCGAAGATCATGTCGGTATGCGCTTCGGGGAGGTAGGAGATCTTTCCGACGCCCTCGCCGAGGCCGGCGCCCGTCACCCCTCCCGAGCCGATCCCGATCATCGCCTGCACGATCTGGAACCCGGACCCCTCGGCGTCGCTCCACGGATCCAGGAAGCTGAAGACGCGAGCGCGCCGGTAGGGCTCCGCCCAGATCGCGACCATCCCCATGCCGACCGCCAGGAAGGTCGCAGTCACCAGCAACCGAGTCGGAACGCCGGCAACGAGTAGAACGGCGAGCATCATCCCGCAGAGCGTGATCGTGGTGCCGAGGTCGGGCTCGAGGAGAATCAGCCCGCAGAAGAGCGCGGTCAGGAGGCCGAGGGGCTTCGCGAGCTCGCCAAGCGTCCGGGGCGGCGCTCGGCGCGCGAGATAGACCGCTGCGAAGAGGCAGAGAGCGAGCTTCGCGAGCTCGGAGGGCTGGAAGCTCGCCGGCCCGAGCAGGAACCAGCGCCGCGCACCGTTGATCTCCGGGGCTACGACGAGCACCGCCGCACACATGGCGAGCGCGACGAGCAGGAGTGGCGGCGCGACGAAGCGCAGCCGGTGGTAGTCGAAACGGGACGCGAGCGCCATCAAGACGATGCCGAGGCAGGCATAGATCGCCTGTCGCTTGAGAAAGCTCATCGGGTCGCCGTTCCCTACTGCTGCGGAGGCGGAAGTCGCGCTGTACACCATCACCAACCCGAATGCCACGAGGGCGAGCGTCACCAGCACGAGAAGCTTCTGGTCGAAGCGGTTGTCCGCCTTCACTAGAGCTCCTCCACCAGGCGGCGAAACTCGTCGCCCCGTTCCTCGAAGTCGCGGAACTGATCCCAGCTCGCGCACGCCGGCGACAAGAGGACGACGTCACCGGAGCCTGCCGCTGAAGCCGCGGCACGAAAGGCGCTCGCGAGATCTCCGCTCTGTGTGTAAGAGATGCCGCGCTCGTCGAGCGCGACGGCGATCTCGGAAGCCGTCTCGCCGATCAGGTAAGCGCGATCCTCCGCTTCGAGCGCATCTGCGAGAACCGGGTAGCTCTCCTTCTTGTCGAAGCCGCCGAGAATGAGGTGCAGCGGCGAATCGCGGAGCGCGGCGATAGCCCGCAGCGCTGCCGCGACGTTCGTCGCCTTGGAATCGTTGACGTAGCGAACACCGTGCAGCTCGCGGACGAGCTCGATCCGATGTGGGACGCCAGGGAAGCTGACGAGCGCCGCTGCGATCGCCTCGTCCGGAATCCCGGCGGCGCGAGCTGCGACCGTCGCGGCTGCAGCGTTCTCGCGGTTGTGCTCGCCAGGAAGCGCGGGCTCGGCCGGCAGCGGATCGCCGGCGCTGAACTCCACGCGTCTGGCCGCCCCCGGAAGCGGCCCGAATCCACGCGGCACAACGGCGACATCGTCTTCGGTCTGCGCCTCGAAGATGCGGAGCTTCGTGTCGACGTACCACTCGAAGGTTCCGTGACGGTCGAGATGATCGGGCTCGAGGTTGAGCAGCACGGCGATCCGCGGTCTCAGGAGCTCGACATCCTCGAGCTGGAACGAAGAGATCTCACAGACGATCCACGTGCTGTCGTCCACCTCTCCCGCAAGCGAGGTGAGCGGCCGACCGATGTTCCCCGCCACCTCGACCGGCCGGCCGGCGGCGTGGAAGATGGCGCCCAAGAGCTCGCTCGTCGTCGTCTTCCCGTTCGTGCCTGTCACGCCCAGGATCGGGTTTCCGAGGAGCCTCGCGCCGAGCTCGATCTCGCTCCAGATAGGAACGCCGAGGGCTCGCGCCCCTTGAACCAGCGATGTCTCCCCCGGAACGCCCGGGCTCTTCACGACCAGATCGAACCCCTGAGCCAACGTCTCCTCCTCGCGTCCGAGACGGACTTCGACGCCCAGCTCGTGGAGCCTTCCCACGTCCAGCGCCTCGTCGCGGTCGAACCCGACGACCTTGGCGCCTCGCGCTACCAGGGCCTCGGCGGCAGCCTTCCCGGACCGCGCGAGCCCGACGACGAGAACACGCTTGCCCGCGAACTCGACACCGCCGCTCAAGGCTCGACGAACTGGAGAAAGTCCCGGTAGAAGAGCGCGAATCCCGACGCGCACAAGATCGCGCACACGATCCAGAAACGCACCATCACCTTCGTCTCCGACCACGCCTTCATCTCGAAGTGATGGTGGATCGGGGCCATCAGGAAGACGCGCCGACCGGTCCGCTTGAAGCTGACGACCTGGATCATCAGCGAGAGCACCTCGATCACGAAGATCCCTCCGATCAAGAGCAGCAGGATCTCGGTGCGCGTGACGATCGCGAGTCCGGCGATCGCTCCGCCGAGCGCCATCGAGCCCGTGTCGCCCATGAAGACCTCGGCGGGATGCGCGTTGTACCAGAGGAACCCGATCGTTCCTCCGATCAGCGCGGCGGCCAGGGTCGCGAGGTCGAGGTACGCCTCACTGCGGTCGCCGGGAGTGCCGGAGCGAAGCCAGGCGATGCCCGCTATCGCGAGGAACGTGAGCAGCATGATCATCGCGGTGCCTGCGGCGAGCCCGTCGATGCCGTCGGTCAGGTTGGCGCCGTTCACGGTGCCGGCGATGACGAGGAAGAGGAAGACGTAGAAGAAGGGTCCGAGGTCGATACTCCAGCTCGCTAGGGGCACATAGATGGAGGTCGTGAAGGACGCCGTCTGCTGCAACAGGATCGCCGCCCCCGCGGTCACCGCCGCGAGCAGGCTCATCTTCCAGCGCCCGAGCAACCCCAACGAGTGGCCCTGGCGCAGCTTCAGGTAATCGTCCGTGAAGCCAATCGCCGAGCAGCCCAGGGTGATGAAGAGAACTGTGAGGGCTTCTGCGGTGTACTGCGAGAGCGCGAGGAACGGGAGCACCGCCGTGCCCACGATCAAGAGCCCGCCCATCGTCGGCGTCCCCTGCTTCACGACGTGGGCTGCCGGCCCTTCCGCGCGGATCTGCTGCCCGAGGTTTCGGGCACGCAGCGTCTCGATGAACTTGGGCCCGATGACGACGGCGGCGACCATCGCCAGAAGGCCGGCGATCAGGACTGGGACCATGCTCCGGCGATCTTCGTGATCTCTGCGGCTATGCCTTCGAGCCCCACCGGCCGCGAGGCTTTGACCAGCACGGCGTCCCCGGGGCGAAGCAGGGCTCGAGCGGCCTCGACCGCCTCCTCGACGCCCGACACCCATACGGCGAGGCCGTACTCTCTCGCCGGCTCGCCGACCGCGATGACCTCGATCTCGAGTTCGTGAACGAGCTCACCGATCTCGCGGTGGTAGCGCTGAGAAGCATCTCCGAGTTCCGCCATCTCGCCGAGAACGGCGACACGCCGCCGTGCTCCCGCCCGTTCCGCGAGATGCTCGAGCGCCGCCCGCATCGAGTCGGGGTTGGCGTTGTAGGCGTCGTTGACGACGAACCCGCCGCCGGGAAGCGCGATCTCCTCTCCCCGCCAGGGCGAGAGCTGGATCTGCGGGGCTCCGACGGAGGCGCGCTCGAGCGGGAGTCCGAGAGCGGCGTAGGCATGAAGAGCCGCGAGCGTGTTGACGGCGTGGTGGCGCTGGGTGAACGGGAGGACGAGTTCGACGGTCTTCCCGTCGACTTGGAAGCGCCCGTGACCGCCCTCCAGCTCGGCGTCTCGAGCGTCGAAGCGGCGGAGTTCGATGTCGACGCGGCTCAGAAAGGGCTCGAGCTCGGCACTCTTCGCGGGGACGACCGCTGTGCCGCCCGCAGGAAGCGCGGCGATCACCTCCGCGTTCGCCTCGGCGACGCGCTCGACGGTTCCAAGCAGCTCGAGGTGCTCGGGGCCGATGTGCGACACGACGGCGATGTCGGGCCGGGCGATCGCGCTGAGCGCTGCCACCTGGCCCAGGCCGCGCATGCCCATTTCGGTGATCAGGATCTCCGTCTGCGGCTCGAGCCGGCAGACGGTCAGGGGCAAGCCGATCTCGTTGTTCAAGCTCTTCTCCGGCCACAGGGTTATCGCATGAGGCGCGCAGAGCGCAGCCAGGATGTCCTTCGTCGACGTCTTGCCGGCAGACCCAACGACGGCAACAACGCGCGCGCTGCTCTTCGAACGCACGAGGGACGCGAGCGCGGCGAGCGCCGCCTCCTGGTCGTCCGGGACGAGCGTCGCCGCTCCTCGTGTACGAGCGTCGTCCACGTGCTCCACTCCTGTGTTCAGCGCGACGAAGAGATCGCCCGGTCCGACCTCTCGCGAGTCGGCCTTGATTCCGTGTACCGGCGTGCTCGAGTCGCCGCGCTCGAGCCGTCCAAGCCCGAGAGCCTCGATCTCCCGCCAGTCGACGGGAATCACGCGCTGGCCCTGAGTTCTTCGGTACATGTCCTCGGGTCTGACCCTGGACATGTCCCGAACTCGTCACAAGTGAGTGCCAGTTTCTCCACAGGTCGAAGTCAGCCTGGCGGACGGAGCTCGGCGAGCGCTTCGCGCACCACCACTCGATCGTCGAACGGCTGCACGCTGCCTGCGATCTCCTGCCCCTGCTCGTGGCCCTTGCCCGCCACGACCACGACGTCGCCCGGCTCGGCCAATCCCACAGCCCGGTGAATGGCGCTGCGCCGGTCGAGATCGATCTCGACATCCGTTCCCGCGCCCTGGAGCACGTCCTGGATGATCGCCAACGGATCCTCCGAGCGAGGATTGTCAGAGGTCACGATCGCCACGTCCGCACACTCCACTGCGACCTTCCCCATCAGCGCCCGTTTCCCGCGATCACGATCTCCTCCTGCGCCGAATACGACGATCACCCGTCCTTCGCCGAGGTCACGCGCGGCCCGCAGCACCGTCTCCAGGGAATCCGGGGTGTGCGCGTAGTCGACCAAAGCGGCGAATGGCTGCCCAGCGGCGATCGCCTCGAACCTCCCCGGGACCTGAGACACGCGCGCAACGCCCTCCTGGATCGACTCTTCGTCGAGATCGAGCAGCAGCCCAGCAGAGACGGCGCCGAGCACGTTCTCCACGTTGAAGATCCCGCGCAGCGACGTCTCGAATGTCATTCCGCCTGCTTGGAATCGACTGCCCTCGACTGTCAGCTCGAGACAATCGGCCCACATCTCCGCACCTTCCTCGAGCCCGAACGTGACGAGCGGCGCGCGGTGTGAGGCGGCGAGCTCGGCTGCCAGCCGCTGCCCCCACTCGTCGCCCAGATTGACGGCTGCGGGCGGCGGCTGAGGCCCTGTAAAGAGCCGCCGCTTCGCCTGGAAGTACTCCTCCATCGTCCCGTGCAGATCGAGGTGGTCCTGACTCAGGTTCGTGAAGACGAGGGCGTCGAACCGGACCCGGTCGAGCCGCCTGAACGCCGCGCCTTGCGACGAGGCTTCGATCGCTGCGCTCCGATCCCCCGAATCGACCATCTCGCGAAAGAGACGCTGAAGCTCGATCGCCTCGGGCGTGGTGAACGGCGCCGCGCGCTCCTCTCCGCCCACGATCCAGCTCACTGTCCCCACCAGCCCCGGCCTGCGTCCCGCCGCCTCGAGCATCGAGTGCAGGAGAAACGCAGTGGTGCTCTTCCCGTTCGTGCCTGTCACCCCCACGATCTCGAGCTCCCGGGTCGGCTCACCGAAGAACACATCCGCCGCGACGGCCATCGCCGCGCGCACATCCTCGACGACGAGTTGAGGAACATCGACATCGAGCACGCGCTCCACCACGAGCGCCGCCGCGCCATTTTCGATCGCCTCCCAGGCGAGATCGTGACCGTCGACGCGCGCGCCCGAGACACAGAAGAACAGCGCGGCGGCCGAGACGTTGCGTGTGTCGTAGGCGAGGTCGCCGATCGCGACCGGCCGGGCTCCGGTCACCTCGCTCGGGGCGAGCGCCCGGATAAGGGCCTCGAGATCCACCGTGCGCAGGCTAGATGCTTGGCGCAAGATCGGAACCCACTAGCGTGGATTCCGATCGCGCAAAGATCCCTAAAGGCGTCCGCTTCGCGGCCGCGGACCTGTTGCTAGCCGTCCCGACTGGGCCTGGGCGCATCGGGCGGAACCTCGAGGTGCTGGAGGTTGAAGCGCGCGATCTGCTTGAACGCCGGCGCGGCAACCGTGCCGCCGTAGATGGAGCCGCTCGGCTCGTCCACCATGACCATGATCACCAGCCGGGGTTTCGTCGCAGGGACGAGCCCGACGAACGACGCGACGTACCGCGTGTGCGAGTAGCGGCCGTCCGGGTCGATCTTGGCTGCGGTTCCCGTCTTCCCGGCCACCGTGTAGCCCGGAATCGCGGCTTCCGTCCCGGTGCCCTCGATGACGACGCCGCGGAGCATGGCGAGCATCTGCGTGGAGACCTCCCGGGAGACGATTCGACGGCCCCGTTTCTGCTCGTACGGCATACCGTCCATCCGGTCGACGAGGTGCGGCTGGACGAGCACCCCGCCGTTGGCGATCGCCGCGTATGCCCTCGCCATCTGAATCGGGGTAACTGCGATGCCATGACCGATCGGGACCGTCCCGATCGTCGAGCCTGACCACTGGTCGAGGGGGAGCGCGAACCCGGATGACTCGCCGGGGAAGTCGATTCCGGTCGTCTTCCCGAATCCAAAGCGGTCGATCCAGCTCGCCAGACGCCCCTCCCCGAGTCGCTGCGCGATCGTGATCGTGCCGATGTTCGAGGAGCGCTCGACGATCTCACGCACGCTCATTCGCTCCGTCCCACGCGTATGGGACTCGCGGATGACGCGGTCGGCGACAAGCAGCGACGGTGGTAGCACAAAGGAGGTCGACGGTCCCACGACCCCTTCCTGCAAGCCTGCGGACACTGTCACGAGCTTGAAGGTCGATCCCGGCTCGTACGTGTCGGTCACCGCTCGATTTCGCCTGCGATCGGGCCGAGTCGTCGGAAAGCGATTCGCATTGAAACCGGGCGCGGTGGCCATCGCCAGCACCGCCCCCGTGTGTGGATCCATCACGATTGCGGAGGCCGCTCGCGCCCCGTGCTGCCGGACTGTCTCCGTGAGCACCGCTTCGGCGTTGGCCTGGATCTGATGGTCGAGGGTGAGTCGCACGTTCCGCCCGGGGGTCTCCGGCCGGGTCGAGACGACATCCAGCGCGCGGCCGAAAGGATCCTTGACGACGGTCTGACTGCCAGGCTTGCCCGCCAGGGTTTTCTCCAGCGAGCGCTCGAGCCCCTCCAGGCCCTTGTTGTCCAAACCCGCATAGCCCAGCACCTGCGACGCGACCGGACCCTGCGGGTACGTGCGCAGCTCCTCGGAGTAGAAGCCGAGCCCGGCGAAGCCGAGCTCCTCGAGCGCCTCGGCCTTCAACGGATCGACCTTTCGGGCGACGTAGACAAATCCGCGCGAGCGATCGATCAAAGGCGGGTAGACGGCCGCCGGTTGCAGGTCGAACGCCTCGGCCACCGCGAGCGTGAGGCGTTTCGGCCGGTCGACCTGCCTCGGGTTCGCATACACGGTGGTCGTTCTCTCGCCGATCGCGAGCGGCTTTCCGTTTCGGTCGAAGATCGTGCCGCGCGCAGCGGGGACGACGACGGTCTCGCGATGCTGGCGGACGGCCATGGCCGCGTACGCGTTGCCGTTGACGACCTGCAGCCAGAACGCTCGGGCGAGCGCGATCCCGAGGATCGCCACGAACGCCGCCGCGAGCAGCACGATGCGCCGGTTCGTCGACGCCTTGGTCACTTCCGCAGCCGCACGAAGACGATGGTTTCCGGATCCGCCTCGGCGAGCCCGAGCTCCATAGTCGCGATGCGCTCGATACGTGCGGTGGCGGAAGCGCTCGAAAGCTCCGAGCGGAGGTTGGCGATATCCGACTTCAACTCGGAGCGCTCGCGGCCGACTCCGTCGAGCTGAAGATTGAGCCGGAGCACGGTCACGTTCACCGCGACCACGCCCGCTAGCAGCGTCGCAAAGAGGACGATCCAGACGACGCCGCCCCCTAGCAGGCGGGGCCGCGAGACGGACCGCGGACGAGCTCGGCCGATGCGTATGCCTTCGGCGATGGAGCCCATCAGACCTTGACCGCCACGCGCAATCGGGCAGAGACGGCGCGCGGATTCTCATCGAGCTCCCGCGCGGACGGCCGAACCGGGCGCGGCGTGAGAATCCGAAGCTCGGGCTCGTGCCCGCAAACGCAGATCGGAAGCTCGGGAGGACACGTGCAACCGCGCGCCAGATCACGAAGGAAGTGCTTCACGATCCGATCCTCGAGCGAGTGGAAGCTGATGACCGCCAGGCGCCCGCCAGGACGGAGCATCTCGAACGCCGCGGGAAGCCCGACCTCGAGCGACTCGAGCTCGTGGTTCACCTCGATCCGCAGCGCCTGGAAGACGCGCTTCGCGGGATGCCCTTCGCCGAAACGCGCCGGCGCGGGGATGGACGCGCGCACGACGTCGACGAGCTGTCCGGTGCGGTCGATCGGCGCCTCGGCGCGACGGCGGACGATGCCGCGCGCGATCGGACGCGCGTAGCGCTCCTCGCCGAAGCGCCGGAAGATCGTCGCCAGCTCCTGCTCGTCCCACGTGTTCACGATCTCGGCCGCGCTCGGCTCGTCCGAGGGATCCATCCGCATGTCGAGCGGAGCATCGGTCGCGTAGGAGAATCCGCGCTCGGGCCGGTCGACCTGCATCGACGAAAGCCCGAGATCGAGCAGAACGACGTCCGCCTTGACGCCGTTCCCGGCCAGCTGGGAGAGGACAACGGCATAGTCGCCCCGCAGGAACCGCATCTGCACGCCGCGCGCGGATGCCTTCGCCCGGTCGAAGTACGGGCGGACGGCCGGGTCACGATCGACCGCGATCAGCTTCCCCTCACCCGCGAGATCGGCCGCGAGCAGGCGCGAGTGCCCACCTGCGCCGAAGGTCGCATCGAGAACCGTTCCCCCCGGCTGCACGGAGACGAGCTCGCGCACCTCCTCCGCCAGGACCGGAGTGTGATCAGCTGCGTCTGTCCGCAAGACGTTCGGCAACATCGCCCGCGCTCCCTTCGATCGCGTTCAGATGGGTGTTCCATTCGGACCGATCCCAGATCTCGATGTGGTCGTGCACACCAGCGAGAACGACCTCCTTCGCGAGGCCTGCATGCGTCCCCAGATGCGGCGGGACTAGAACGCGCCCCTGCTTGTCGAGCTCCGCCACGGTCGCGCCGGCGAAGACGAAGCGCTTCATCTCGCGGGCCTCCCGCGTGAGCGAGTCGAGCTCGGCGATCCGCGCCACGTTCGCGTCCCAGCTCCCCCGCGGGTAGACGTCGATGTTCTTCTCGATCCCGCGAGCGAGCACGACCCCGCCCGCCAGCGCGTCGCGAAACCGCACCGGCAGCGTGAGCCGGTTCTTGTCGTCGACTGTGTGCTCGTACTCGCCGTAAAACATGGATTCAGCGTGGATCTCTTACCCCACGGATCCCCACATTACTCCACTTTGTTCCACTGCGCAACCCTTCCGCCCCATCGGTCGACATGGGGGGTGGATGGGGGGTGGGCGGGCTTCCGCAGCCTTACGACAAGGCCACCGCCTCGGCGTGGACGCCTGGTCCGGCGAGGGCGCCGGCCCCACACCGCGCGGCGAAGGCCAGCGCGTCGGCGGTTTCGAGACCGGACGCGAGCGCGAAGGCCAGACCGGACACGAAGCAGTCGCCCGCGCCGTATGAGTCGGCGCGCGGGACCGGAGGCGGCGCGGCTGTGAACGGGCCGCCCGGTTGCGCCCAGCCGCCCAAAGCGCCCGAGGTCGTCACGACGAGCCGCGGCGCGGGATCGAGGTCACCGGGCTGGTACAGCTCCGCCTCGTCCTTGCCACTCCCCACGAGCGCGTCGAGCTCAACCGCGCCGCGGCGCAACGTCGCCAGCTCACGGGCGGTCGCGACGAGCACGCGACCTCGGCGGGCAGCTCGCAGGGCATCGACGTCTCCGGCGCAGAAGTAGACGGCATCGCAGCGCGCGAGCTCGAGCCAGGGAAGTGAGGTGTCGTGGCCCCGCGGGCCGAGCTTCGGCCCGATGGTGGTAATCGTGCGCTCCCCCACCTCGTCGACGTACGTGAACCCTCGGCGCTGCGGCGGCTCCGCAGACGTCGCATGAACCTCGATCCCCTGCGCCTCCAGCTCGGCCTTCGCTGCCTGGCCGGGCTCGTCTGCGGCGAGAGCGGTGAAGAAGAGGACCGAGTCGGCGAGCTGCGCGAGCTGCACGGCTGCCACCGAGCCGCCGCCCGCCGCCTCCGTCCACGACTCCTCCGCAGAGACGATCTCGCCGGGGCGCGGCACGTGCTCGACCGGAAGGAACTCGATCAGCTCGACGTGACCCACGACAGCGGCGCGCACCCGCCCATGCTCACAGATGCGTGCCCTTCGGCGTTAGAACAGGATGATGCAGAGCGTGGCAATCCCGCCGTTCGAGCACTTCTACGAGCAACACCGCACCGACGTGCTTCGACTTCTTCGGCGCCGTGTTGGCTCGGAGCGCGCCGAGGATGCCTTTCAGGAGACCTTCCTGCGGGCGCTGCAGGCCTACCGGCGCCTGGAGCACGGCGACCATCTCCGGGCCTGGGTGCTCACGATCGCGGGAAACGTCGCGATCGACACATTGCGCCGAACCCGACCCCAGAGTGAGCTTCTCGAAACCGGAGCCGACGACGACCGCCCCGCATTCGAGGAGCTGGCGCCGATGACCGACGGCCTCCCGCCGAAGGAGCGCGCGGCCGTCGTGCTCCGCTACGGATACGACCTTCCCTACGACCAGATCGCAGCAGCGCTCGGCTCGAGCGAGGAAGCGGCCCGGCAAGCCGCCTCGACGGGTGTGCGCCGGCTGCGCAGGAGGAGCCAATGACCGTCTCTCCCGATCTCGACCGCCGCTTCCGTGAAGCCGCAACGACCATGGGCCTCGTGGACATGGGCTTCGACGTAGTCGACTCGCCAGTCGGCCCGCTCTTCGTCGCCGCCTCCGAGCGAGGCCTCGCAGCGATCTCGTTCGATCCCGAGCCCGATGCACAGCTCGAGCGCCTCGCCCGCATCGCCGGGCCTCGCGTCCTCCGCTCCCCCCGCAGCGTGGACGGAGCACGTCGGGAGCTCGACCAGTACTTCTCGGGACGGAGGCAGGCGTTCGACCTAACCCTCGATCTCCGCGCGCTGCCGCCGTTCACAGTCTCCGTCCTCCAGGAGCTCGCCCGCGTGCCGTACGGGGAGACGACGACCTACGGCGCTCTCGCCGCGCGAGTCGGCCGCCCGCGCGCGGCACGAGCCGTAGGCACGGTGATGAACCGGAACCGCATCCCGATCGTCCTTCCGTGTCATCGCGTCGTGGGTTCGAGCGGCGATCTCGTCGGGTATGCGGGCGGGCTCGATCGCAAGGTCAAGCTGCTCCAGCTCGAAGGCGCGACCCTGTGATCAGCGAGTCCAGTCGGCCGACTCGTCGACACCACGGACGAGAACGCGAGGCTCTCCTCCGGCCCACGGAATCTGGACGAGCTTTCCGTCGTTCCACGCCAACACCCACCGTCCGTCACGCGAGAAGGCAGCCGTGGATACCTCGGCGCCACCGTGCCGAATGAGCGAGCGCCCGTTACCGCTGGACGGATCGACGGCGTAGGGATAGGCAGTTACCTCGCTGTCCGCGTAGGCGAGTAGCCTGCGCCCGTCGCGCGACCAGGAGAAAGGAGCCAAGTTCTCGTCGGAGACTCTTCGGAAAGCTCGCCCGTCCGGGCGCAGGAACCACAGCTCGAACCTGGGGTGGAGAAGCGTAAACGGCTCGAATCGAGCGAAGGCAATGACCTTCGGTCCCCAGACCGGCAAGGAACTGCCCCGGTTCCGTGTCAGCCGGTGAACGTGTCCCCCGCTCGTCGAGGCGCGGTAGATGTCGTTGCCCCCCAACGTGGGAGTGAGCTTGCCCGTTTTTCGCGCCCAGGCGATCTCCTTGCCGGAGGGCGAGAAGCTGAAGCCGTAGACGTGGCGACCTCGGTCGATCGTCACGCGTTCTCCAGTCTCGATGTCGATGACAACGAGCGAGCCTCCGATGACGACGCCCAGCCGGCGCGAATTGGGGGCCCAACGGAACGCGTATGGGTTGGGTTTACGAACCACGAGTCGGGACGCCCCACCCTCGCTCGCGATCACCTGGAGCTGGTTCGCACGATTGACAAAGGCAACCCAGCGGCCGTCCGGGGAGATGTCGGGCACATTCCCGGCGGCGAGGCGACGCCGCTTCGTTCCATCGAGGTCGGCAGTCCAGATCGTCCCAATCTCTTCGTATGCACCGCGAACCTTCATTTCCTTCACCGTCACAAAGGTCAGGAAGCCCTTCTTTACGCCCGCGTCGGCGTTGCCGAGCTCCGATGACGAGGATGAGAAAACGAGCATCCCGATCGTCGCGCACACGCCGAGCACAGCCAAAGCGCGACCGGACCGACGGTGACCGAGATTCCCTGGCACTCCCCCGATGGTGACAGCGGGTCGAGGACGAGGCAAGCCTCTCCACTACTCCAGCAAACGGTACCCCACTCCCCAGATGTTGACGATGAAGCTGTCGCCTTCGGCCAGCCGGAGCTTCTTTCGCAGCCGCGACGCGTGCGACTCCAGGGTGCGAGTGCGCCCTAGAGCTCGATAACCCCACACTTCCCGCAACAACTCCTCCTTCGTGAATACCCGATACGGCTCCGACGCAAGACGGGCGAGGAGTTCGAACTCCTTCGCGGAGAGCACGACCATCGTCTCGCGCACGGACACGCGCCGCGTTCGCCGCTCGAGGATCAACTCTCCTGCGATCAAGACCTCGGCAGACGAGGTCGTGCTTCGGCGCAAGAGCGCGCGGATGCGCGCCAGCAGCTCCTCGTAGGCGAACGGGCGACCCATCACGTCGTCGGCGCCGCGGTCGAGAGCTCGCACCCGCTCCACCGGATCGGACGAAGGAGCGAGCAGGATCACCGGCACGTTCCGGTCCCAGGTCCTTCCCGGCTCGCCCCTCCGAAGCCGAAGGCAGAGGTCGAGCTCCGCAAGGAGCACGAGATCCGGTCGGATGCGCTCGGCGAGCTCGAGGGCTTCGCTCCGCCGCGCGGCGCCGAGCACGTCGAAGCCGTCGTGGCGCAACTGGCGACCGAGGTATTCGCGTGCCTCCGGCTCGGGCTCGGCGATGAGAACGGCATTCGGCATGCCGCCGAAGCTAGCCGGGACGCAGGCCTCGCGCCAGATGTCCTTTGCGGAGGAAGCGTGACAAGCCTTCCTCAGCCGTACCGTCGCAATGAGACGTGGCGGCTAGAGCCGCCCATGCCTGAGCACGCCCCAGATGACCCAGAGCCCGAACACGCCCGAAAGCACGAAGCCGACGAAAGACAAGACGTGCAAGCCCATGATCTGAGGACCCTCCTGCCCGAACACGCCGATGATCGACGAGCCGACGAGGCCACCGAGCACGATCAGGGCGACCGAGAGGCGGTTCGACGCCTGGTCGATATGGTCATCGAGCTCGTCGAGACCCGGGTTGTCGAAGCGAATCTGGAACGTCCCCTCCCGCATGCGCTCGAGGACATCGCTGACCTGGTACGGCAGCTCCCGCGCGATCGAACCGAGCGCGAGTGCCTCCGTCCTCGCCCGTTGCGCGACGATCCGCGGTTGGTAGCGGTCGGCGAGCAGGCCGCGCGCGTACGGCTTCGCGACCTCGAAGACGTTGAAGTCGGGATAGACCTCGGTGCCGACGGAGGCAAGCGTGGCGATCGCCTTGTCCAGCAGCACGAAGCGCGATGGCAGACGCAGGTTCAGCGAGTAGATGAGCTGGAACGCCTCTCGGATCACCTGCAGCGGATCGATGTCCGAGAGCCGCGTCCCGTAGTAGCGGTCGAAGAGCACGCGCAGCTCTGCACGGAACTCCTGCTCGCGCTCTGGCGCGTAGCGCACCCCGAGCTCTCTCATCCGGCGCGGGATCGCGTCGATGTTCTCGGTGGCGGCGTCGACGAAGAGCCGCGTGAGCTTCGCCATGTCGTCGTCCGTGAGCTTCCCCGCTTGTCCGAAGTCGACGAGGCCGAGCTCGCCGGAGTCGAGGATGAAGATGTTCGCGGGATGCGGGTCGGAATGGAAGAACCCGTGCCGGAAGACCATCGTCATCCACGTGTCCGCCATCCGATACGCGACGTCGCGCCGCTCGTCCGGCCGCATACTCGGAAGATCGAGCTCGGAGACCTTCCTGCCGCGCAGGAACTCGAGCGTCAGCACACGCCCGGTCGAGTACTGACGGATCACGGCCGGGACGACGACCTCGGGCGTATGCGCGAAGTTGCGGTGGAAGGCGTCCGCATTCCGCGCTTCGTGCCCATAGTCGAGCTCGAGACGGATCGAGTGAGCAAACTCGTCTACGAGCTCCCGTGGGTCGATGAACTCGAGAGCTCGCACCCGCTCGCGTAGAAGCTTCGCCGCCTGATACAGCAGGCCGAGATCGGCTTCGACTTGCCTCGCCGCCTCCGGCCGCTGGATCTTGACCGCAACCTCCTCGCCGTTCGGGAGCACGGCCCGGTGCACCTGCCCGATCGAGGCCGAAGCGAGCGGCTGCTCGTCGAACTCGAGGAAGGCCTGCTCCACGGTGAGGCCGAGCTCAGCCTCGACGACTGTCCGCGCCTGCTCGAAAGGAAACGGAGTGACCTGGTCCTGCAGTCCCCGGAGCTCGACGACGATGTCGGGCGGGACTACATCGGGGCGGGTCGACAGCAACTGGCCGAACTTGACGAATGTCGGGCCCAGCTCGTCGAGCATCTCCCGCAGACGACGGCCTCGTTCGGAGGCGGCCAACTCATCGTTACGTCCGTTGTCGCCTGACAGGAGATCGCCGAGACGATTACGGCGCAGGACGTAGCCGAAGCCGTGTCGCGCGGCTACCTGCGCGATCTCCGACAGGCGTCCGAGATTGCGCGGCGGCCCTGCCTGCCGGGTGGCCATGGACCGATTGTAGGCGCGGGCCCGGCCTCGTAGGGGTGAGGCTTGCCTCGCCCGCGACGTCGTCTCAGTCTGCGCAAGATCCGAATCCGCTAGCGCGGACTCGGGTCGCGCGAGAATCCCTGAAAGTCGCCGCTTTGCGGCTCCGCGCGCTCGAGCAACCGCAGCCGGTGCTCGAGCTGAGCCACGCGAAGCTCGAGCTCGGCGACTGCGTCGCGCGAGGCGATGCCGAGCTCGGCGCCGAGGCGGGAGCCCACAGAGCCGGAGGAGTCACGCAGCCGCTCGAGCTCGCGGCGCCAGCTCTCGAGCACGTCGACGAGGACGGCGCGGATTTCGTCCCGGTCGATTCCGAGACGCCGAGCGAGCTCGTCCGCGAGATCGTCCACCCGGTCTGCTCCCAGCGCGAAGGCGCCGATCCCGGCGAGCGCGAGCGTCTCGAGCGCGCCCCTGGCCGGCTCCGGCCGCGAAGCGGACGGCTCTAGGGGTCTTGCGCCAATATCAGCGGGCTCTGCCATGCGGCCTCGACGCACGACGCTGTCTTCGGCGCTCCCGCTTCGACCTTGCCTCGAGATCGCCGGGCCTGGCGGTCGCAGGAGCCGGAGTCGGAGCAGGGGCCCTTGGGCGGCGCGCAACGGGGCGGCCACCAGTGTCGTCCTCGTCGTCCGCTTCCTCGTCGCCCGGCTCGTCGAGCAGCATTCCGCCCACGGACTCCACGCCCTCGAGCGCGCCGAGATCGTCGCGCCGGCGCGCGAACTCGGGCTCGCGCTCCTTGAATACCGCGACCAGCGGAGCGGCCAGGAAGATCGAGCTGTACGAGCCGAAGCCGATGCCGACGAGCAGCGCAAAGGCGAAGTCCTTGAGGGTGTCTCCTCCGAACAAATAGAGGGCCGCGACAGGCAGCAGCGTGATGAACGTCGTCGCCAGAGACCGCGGCAGCACCTCCCAGAGCGAGACGTTGCCGATCACGCGGAACGATGCGCGACGCATCAGCGGCACGTTCTCGCGGATCCGGTCGAAGATGATGATCGTGTCGTAGATCGAGTAGCCGAGCACGGTGAGGATCGCCGCCACCGTCGCGGTCGAAACCTCCCTCCCGGTCAGCGCGTACACGCCGACAGTGATCACGACGTCGTGCGCAAGCGCCACCAGGACGCCGATCGAGTACTTCCACTGGAAGCGGACCGAGATGTAGATCACGATCAGAAGAAGGCTCACGATGATCGCGAAAAGAGCCGAGTTCGCGATCTGGCGTCCGAAGCTCTCCGAGACGTTCTTGGCGCCGAAGGCAGTCGCTCCCAATGTGCTCGAGAGCTCCTGCTCGAGCGTGTTCTGCTCATCGATCGTGAGCGACTCGGTACGGATCTGGAAGCTCGTGTACTGGCCGTCCACGGACGCGCCCCGCCCCTGGATCACCGCCCCTTGCTGTCCGATCTGCGCCGCCTGGCCGCGCACCTCCTCGAGGGAGGTCGCTTCGGGGGTGCGGAACGTGACTTGCGTCCCGCCCCGGAAATCGATCCCGAGGTTGAGGCCCTGGATGAGAATCGCGAGGATCGAGGCCGCGACGACGACTCCGGAGAACGCGAACCAGATCCGTCGCCTCCCGATGTAGTCGGCGCGCAGCCAGCGCGGGATGCCCCGGCCCGTCGTGCCCATCAGCCGCGGGTTGTCGATCCACCCGAAACCGGCCAGAAGGGCGAGGATCGCGCGCGTCGCCAGCACCGCGGTCAGCATCGAGAGGACGGTGCCGATCAGCAGCATGAGCGCGAAGCCACGGACACTCGCCGTCGCTACCGCGAACAGCACCATCGCCGTGATCGCCGTGACGACGTTGGCGTCGACGATCGTCGCGAAGCCCTTCTTGTAGCCCAGCGAGATCGCCGCGCGCACGGATTTCCCGGCGCGCACCTCTTCCTTGATCCGTTCGAAGATGACGATGTTTGCGTCAGCAGCGACGCCGAACGTGAGCACAAGGCCTGCGAAGCCCGGCAACGTCAGGGTGACGTTGAAGAGGAGGATCGTCGCGTACAGGAAGGCGGCGTAGACGATCAGGCCGGTGACCGCCACGAGGCCGAGGAAGCGGTAGAACAAGAGGAGGAAGAACGCGACGAGAACGATGCCGCCGATCGCGGCCTGCCAAGCCTCTCGGAGCGAGTCCTTACCGAGCGTCGCGGAGATGTCGGTGCGATCGAGCGTCTCGAACTTGACCGGGAGCGCGCCCGTCTGCAGCACGATCGCGATGTCCTGCGCCTCGTCGATGGAGTCGAGGCCCTGGATCTGCGCCCGCCCACCGCCGATGCCACCCGCGAGGCTCGAGTCGGTGTAGTCGATCTGCGGGAACGTCCTGATCTCCCGGTCGAGCACGATCGCGAAGTGCTGCGGCGTGCCGCGCAGTCGCCCACGCACGTATTCGGCGCTGGTGATCGCCTCGAACCTGTCTGCGCCGCGTCCGGTGAACTCCATCGTCACGATCGGGAGTCCGCCACCGCTCGGGCTCGTGTCGAAGTCCGCGCGGGTGCCCGAGAGCTTGAGGTCCTCACCTGTCATCTGCGGGATGTCGGGCGGCTCGTACTTGAAGAGGTAGTAATAGGTGCGGTCCGGGGGGACGCCGCTTCCCTGAGGGCCTCCGGGGCAGACAACTGCGGGCTCGCCGCATGTGATGACGACCATGTCCTGGGGCACCGCGAAGAGGGCGCGCCCCATGGGCACCTTTCCGTCGGACTTTCGAAGCGCGTCCTCCCTCGATCCGAATGGGCCGCTGACGACGCGCTTCGCTTTCGTGTTCACGAGGTAGTGCGCGTCCGAAGGCCCTTCGTCGACCTGCGCCTGAACCCGTGACAGCAGGTCGTAAAGCCTGGGATTCTCCACTGGCTCGCCCCTGATGGAGATCGAGGGCCCGGCGAGCGAAGTCTCGAGGTCGTAGAGCTCGAGCTGGGCGGTCGTGCCGATGATCTCCGCCGCGGAGGCAGGATCCTTCACCCCGGGAAGCTGGATCGTGATCTGGTCATTGCCCTGAGTGCGAATCTCGGGCTCGGTCACGCCGAGCTTGTCGACGCGGTTTCGCATGATGTCGACCGATCGCTCGAGGTCTTCCTCGGTCAGCTCACGATCCGCTGGCGGAACGGCTTGGAGCGTGACTTCGAGACCCCCCTGCAGGTCGAGCCCGAGGGTCGGGCTCTGTTTGATGGGCGATCCGGGGACGACAAGGAGCGCGACTCCCACGAGGGCAGCGGCCAGCAGGCTGACGACGAGGATGGAGGTGCGTCGGTTCACGGTCGGCGGATCAGGTTATCGGCGGTCGGACGCGGCCGGGTCCGAGTCGGCTCCGCTCGTAACAGCTTCTTCGCCGGTCGTAACGAGGGCTTCATCGTCGGTTTTCGCGTCCTCGATGACTTCCGCATCGACGATGTCTTCGTCTTCGTCCTCAGTTTCGAGTTCGTCGCCGACCTCGTCCTCCTCTTCGTCCGCTTCGGGAGGCAGCACCGCCGCGATCCCGCGCCGCGTCATGTGCACGGTGAGGCCGTCCGCGATCTCGACGACGACATCGTCGTCCTCGATCTCGGTGATCGTCCCGTAGATCCCGCCGCTCGTGAGGATGTCGTCTCCGACCCCGGCGCGCTCGATCATGGACTGCTGCGCCTGCTGGCGCTGGCGCTGAGGGCGGATCATCAGCACGTACATGACGACGAGCAAGAGCACCATCAGGATCAGAAAGCCGTTCACGGTTCCTCCTCGGGCACATGGGCGAGCCGCGCGAGCGCGTCCCGCCTGAAGGCCGTGAACGTGCCTCGCTCGATCGCCGCCCGCGCGCGTGCGGTCAGGTCGAGTACGAACCAGAGATTATGCAGGCTCAGGAGACGCAGCCCGAGTATTTCCTCCTGCGTCACGAGATGGCGTATGTATGCGCGGGAGAAGCGGACGCACGCAGGGCAACCGCAGTTTTCCTCGAGCGGATCGGGGTCCCGGGTGAAGCGAGCGTTCCGGAGGTTGAGTCGCCCGCTCCAGGTCAGCGCCGAGCCGGTGCGAGCGGTGCGGGTCGGCAGCACGCAGTCGAACATGTCCACCCCGCGGGCGACGACCTCGAGAATGCCGGCCGGGTCGCCGATCCCCATGAAGTAGCGCGGCTTGTCCCGCGCAAGCGCCGGCGCGGCCCAGTCGACGCAGTCGAGCATCTCCTCGCGCGACTCGCCGACTGCCAGCCCGCCGAGCGCGAAGCCGTCGAACGGGAGCGCCGAGATCTCCTCGAGCGAGCGGCGCCGAAGGCCTTCGGCGGTGCCTCCCTGCGTGATCCCGAAGCGAAGCTGACCTGGCGCCCTGGGGGCCGCGGCCTGGCGCTCCGCCCAGCTCGTCGTGAGCCGGACCGCCCGCTCGAGCTCGTGTCGGGACGCGGGGGCAGGGAGGCACACGTCCAGGCACATAGCGATATCGGAGCCGAGCCGGCGCTGGATCTCCGCGACTCCTTCCGGGGTGAAGTGGGCGGCCGATCCGTCGTAGACCGAGCGAAAGGTCACTCCCTCGTCGTCGAGCCCGAGGATCGTGTCTCGGAGCGAGAAGACCTGAAAACCGCCCGAGTCGGTGAGAATCGGCCCGTCCCAACCGGAGAACGAGTGGATCCCGCCCAGGTCTTCGATGACCGGCTCTCCGGGTCGAAAGTGCAGGTGATACGTGTTCCCGAGGATCACATGGGCGCCGAGAGCCCGTACCTCGTCCGGGTGCAGCGACTTCACGGTCGCCTTCGTCCCCACAGGCATGAAAGCCGGGGTCGGGATCGACCCGTGCGCGGTTTCGAGGATGCCCGCGCGGGCGGCGCCTTCGCTCGCGATGACCTGGAAAGCGGTCAGCGGACAGCGCTCAAGGTCGCTCCACGCTCTCGGCGACCGGGAGAAACCCTTGGGGCCACCCCTCGCCTCCTCCCACTTCAAGCCTATTCGGAAATTGTCTACGCATGTGAGACGTGATCGTGCCGAATTCGTGTCAATGCGAGTCGCCGCAGGGCGGTCAAAGGATCAACATCGCGTCGCCGAAGGAGTAGAACTGGTACCGCTCGGCGATCGCAGCGCTATAGATCTCGCGCGTCTCCTCGACTCCGGCGAAGGCCATGACGAGCGCGAGTAGGCTCGACCGGGGAAGGTGGAAGTTCGTCAGGAGCGCGTCCACACGCTGGAACTCGAGGCCGGGCGTGATGAAGAGATCGGTGCGCCCGCAGAGCTCGCCGGTGCGCGCGACGGTCTCGAGCGTCCGCACGGTCGTCGTCCCCACCGCCAGCACACGCTTGGCGCCAGCAATCCGCTCCCATGCCTGCGGCGCCACGCGGTAGCGCTCACCGTGCAGCACATGCTCCTCGAGACGATCGACGGCGACAGGCCGAAACGTGTCGAGGCCGACGTGGAGCGTGATTGCGACGTGGTCGAACTGTGAGAGCAGGTCGCGCGTGAAGTGAAGGCCTGCGGTTGGCGCCGCAGCCGCGCCGGGCTCGTGCGCATAGACGGTCTGATAGCGCTCGGGGTCGGAGAGCCGCTCGTGGATGTACGGCGGAAGCGGCATTTCGCCCTCGAACCTCCCGTCAAGCCGTAGCAGCCAGCGCCCGTCGCCGAGGGACTGCATCAACTCGACCGGCCCGAGGCGCTCGCCGACTCGCAAACGCCGTGTCGGTCGAGCCAGGCCCTCCCAGAGCCCGTCCTCGAGCTCCTCGACCAGAAGAACCTCGACGCGACCCCCCGTCGTGCGCCGAAGCTCGATGCGTGCCGGAAGAACTCTCGTGTCGTTGACGACAACGAGCTCGCCCGAGAGCAGATCGGGGAGCTCTGTGAAGACCCGATGCTCGATCTCTCCCGTCGAGCGGCGGTACACAAGCAAGCGCGAGTCGTCTCGCCGTGCCCGGGGACGCTGAGCGATCAGCTCCTCCGGAAGCTCGTAGTCGAGGAGCGCGGTGTCCATCCGGCGCGGAGAGTAGCCTCGGCGCCCATGGATGCACTCACTCTGGAACGTGCCCAACAGCGCATCGCCGAGGCAGCCGCTCGTCGACCCGAGCCGGCAGTGCTCGAGGCGACGCTCGAACGATCGCGCAGACAGATCGAAACGCTTGCCGAGGTGGCAGCTGGTCTCGAAGCGTCAGTTCCTGCGCAAGTCAGCGTCGCCGTTCGCGACGGGCTCCGCACCGAGGTGCTCCCGGTCGCCCGCCATATCGCCGAGATCCGAGGCCTGCTCAACCAGGCGATTCGACGGCTGGAGCGGATTGAAGGAGACCTTCTCGCCGAACGGCATGCACGGGTGGACGACCTGGCGCTCCTCGTCGACCTCGTCAGCTCCGGCTGGCGCGGGGTCGACGCTCGGCTCTCCCGCCTCGAACGTGGCCGAGCCGAGCGATCGATCGATGTCGACGATCTGATCGGCCACGCCACAGCCGCGTAGAGGCTTGATGTGACAATTGGCGCGCAGCCGGGGGCGGTCACGACCAAGCCGGGCGACGCACTCACTCGTCGTGCAGGCTGGTAAGCCTGGAAGACGAGGGAGGGTGGTGATCCGGCGCCGCGTCGGGGCCGTCATCCGGCCCGCCGTGAATTTCACATCAAGCCTCTAACGGACGCGCTATCCGTCATCTGCTGTCGGAAGCACGAGCCGGAAGCGGCTTCCGGTGCCGGGTGCCGATGAGAGCTCGATCCTGCCGCCGAGCGCGACTGCGAGCTCTCTCGCGATCGGAAGGCCAAGGCCGGTTCCGTTCACGTCGTTCGAGATGAACGGCTCGAAGATGCGCTCGCGCTGCTCCGTCGAGATCCCGGGCCCGGAGTCCGCGACGTCCACCCGTGCCAGCCCGTTCTCCGTTGCGAGCTCGAGCTCGATCCGACCCCCGTCCGGAGTCCAGCGAAAGGCATTGGTGAGCAGGTTCGAGATCACCTGCAGGACGCGATCCCCGTCTGAGACGATGACGGGTGCCTCCGGTACCGTCTCCAGCCGGTAGTCGATCTCCCGCCGCCGAGCCTCTTCGGTGAACGCGCTGTACGCGTGATCGAGCACGCGTCCAAGATCGACCTCCTCGTGGCGAACCGTAAAGCGGTGTGCCTGCAGCTTCGCGAGATCGAGAACATCTCCGACCAGGCGCTCGAGGCGGTCCGCCTCGGAGGCGATCACGTCGAGTGAGCTTCGTACCTGCTCCGGCTCTGAGACGATTCCCTCGCGAACTGCCTCCACGTGGCCGCGAATCGCGGTCAAGGGCGTGCGCAGCTCGTGCGAAACCGACATGAGGAAGGAACGCTTGAGCTGCTCACCTTCGGCGAGCTTCGCGACCATCCGGCGAAAGCGGTCGCTGAGAAGCGAGATCTCGTCGCCTCCCCGCGAGTCGGGGATCTCGACGTCGTAACGACCCGCTGCAACGTCCTGGGTCGCGCGGGTGAGGGTGAGAACAGGCTCGGTGAGACGTCGCGACAACCACCAGAAGAGCATTCCGGCAAGACCGATCCCGACCGCGAGCGCGAGAGCCAGCCGGCCGAGCAGCGTCAGCCACTGCGCGCGGAGCTCGGTCACCGGCTTGGCGACGACCAGCCAGCCGAACGCCTCCGTTCCGCGGGCGAGCCGAACCGGTTGCGCGGCCGCGATCAGCCTCGTGTCATCTCCGGGCGGCGTGAACTCGAACGTCACCAGCCCGTCACGGGCGAGATCCACGTCCCCGAGCGCGCTGCGAGGCAAACGTGTCAACCCGAAGCGCTGCCCCGGAAAGAGCGACAGGCCGACATAGAAGAGCTCGTCCCCGGTCGCGAGCTCGAGATTCCGAGCCGCAAATGCCGGTGCCTGCGTCCCCTCGTCGCTCGAGCGCAGCGCCGCCTGCGCGTACAGATCGGCGAGACCGGCAGCCTCACGTGAGAGTTCGCGGACCGACTCGGTTCGGGTCACGTCCTGGAAGAGCCGAACAGCGAGCGCGATGGAGACGAGGCCGAACACGAGCACGACCGTGAGGAAGAGAGCTGTGAGCCGAAAGCGAAGCGTCCCGAGCATGGACGCTCTTAGGGTAGATCGCAGAGGTTTAGTCGGGAATTCATGGCGGGCCGGATGACGGCCACGACACGGCTCCGGATCGCCACCCTCCCTCGCCGTCCACGCTTACGAGCCTGCACGACGAGTGAGCGCGCCGCCCGGCTTGGTCGTGACCGCCCCCGGCTGCGCGTCAATTCCCGACTAACGCCTCTACGCGGTCGGGGCGGGCGTGCGGTCGCTCGCGACCTTGTAACCGACGCCCCACACCGTGACGATCGGCGACGCGTCCCCGAGCTTGCGCCTGATCTGGCGCACGTGGACGTCGACGGTCCGCGTGTCGCCGGCAAACGTGTACCCCCAGACACGTTCGAGCAGCTGGTCGCGGGTGAGGACGATCCCGCGATGGTCGAGCAGCTCCCAGAGGAGCTCGAACTCCTTCGGGGCGAGGCGAATCTCCTCGTCTCCGACGTACAC
>Ga0136622_10000124_pt1 | contig 27897 bp, 26 predicted proteins | sample AntDrymUQ4482106_2_FD_104803 | JGI IMG/M metagenome (GOLD analysis project Ga0136622, IMG submission 104803) | Polar desert sand microbial communities from Dry Valleys, Antarctica - metaG UQ448 (21.06) | ecosystem: Environmental > Terrestrial > Soil > Desert | place: Antarctica: Dry Valley...
GAGAGCCTGCGGATGCGGCCGAGCCGGCTGGTGGTCGGCGAGGTTCGCGCTGAGGAGTGTCTGGACCTGCTGCTCGCCCTCAACGCCGGCCTGCCCGGCATGGCCAGCCTGCACGCCAACTCTGCCCGCGAGGCTGTGGTGAAGTGCTGCACCCTCCCGCTCCTGGCCGGCGAGAACATCAGCGCTCGGTTTGTGGTGCCGACGGTCGCCTCCGCGGTCGACCTGGTGATCCAGCTCACGCTCGGGCCGGACGGCATCCGCCGCGTCGATGAGGTGGTCGCGGTGCCGGGTCGGGTCGAGGGCGAGGTGATCGAGACCGAGCAGGTCTTCGCCCGTCGCGGTGGTGGCCTCGTTCCGGTGGGCGGCAGGCCGCCTCATGCCGAGCGCTTCGAGCGGGTCGGCGTCGACATCGGTGCCGTCCTAGCCGGCCGCACCGGCGGGGACTGACATGGGCGCGCTGGTAGGGGTGGTCGTCGGGGCGGGCCTGCTGCTGATCTGGCTCGCGCTCAGTGACCCGTCTGAACGACGGGCGGACCGGGGGCTGCGCGAGTCACGTGGGCGTGCCGGGGCCCGGTTCGCCGAGCTGCTGCGCCGCTCCGGCGCGGGTCAGGTCAACGCCGGTGCCGTGCTCGGTCTCTGTGCGGGCGTCGGCGGCGCCGTTGCCGTCGTGATGTTCGTCGTAAGCGGGGTGGCCGTCGTCGCTGCGGCGCCCGGCCTGCTGGCAGCGTACGCGCCGGTGGCGGTCCTGCGCGGCAGGGCCCGTCAGGTGCCGCGAGAGCGCGGGGAGCTGTGGCCCGACGTGGTGGATGACCTCGCGTCTGGGGTTCGCGCGGGGTTGTCGCTGCCGGAGGCACTGACCCGGGTGGGCGAGCGAGGCCCAGCACCGCTGCGGCCCGACTTCGTCGCGTTCGGTGCCCGCTACCAGCGCACCGGCAGGTTCGGCGACGCACTCGACGAGCTCAAGGTCGCGCTCGCCGACCCGGTCGGGGACCGGGTGGTGGAAGCCCTGCGGGTGGCGCGTGAGGTGGGTGGCGGCGACCTCGGCTCCCTGCTGCGGTCGTTGTCGGCGTTCCTGCGCGAGGACCTACGGACCCGCGCCGAGCTGGAGTCTCGCCAGTCGTGGACCGTCAACGCAGCGCGGCTGGCGGTGGCCGCGCCGTGGACGGTGCTGGCGCTGATGAGCTTCCAGCGAGACGTCGTCGGGCGGTACGCGAGCCTCGCCGGCGCTGTGGTGCTTCTCGGCGGTGCGGCGGTCTGCATGCTGGCTTACCGGCTGATGGCCAGAATCGGGCGGCTCCCGGCCGAGCGGCGGGTGCTCGCGTGACGCCGGCCGTGGCGGGCGGGGTCGTCGGGGCAGTCGCGGGCGTGGGGATGGCGCTCGTGCTGGTCGCGCTGCCGCCCAGACGCCGCCCCTCCCTGGCTGACCGGGTGCTGCCGTACGTCGCCGACCAGCGGGCCGACCAAACCGCAGCCCGCTGGCAGCCGGCTACCGGCGGGTCCTGGACGGCCGTCGTCGTGGTGTTCGGTCCGTGGTTGCGTCGGGCGGCAGACCTGCTGGGCCGCCTGCTGGGCGGGAGTGCTGACCTACGCCGGCGCCTGACCCGAGCCGGCAGTCGCCTCGACGTCGACGAGCTGCGCCTCGAGCAGGTCACCTGGGGGTTGCTGGCCGCCGCCACGGCAGGGGCGGCGGCCATCGTGGCAGCGGCCCGTGGCGCGGTTGCCCCGGTGCCGGTGCTGGTGGGGCTCGTGGCCGCGTTCACCGGTGGAGTGCTGGCCCGCGACCAGCAGCTGTCGCGGGCGGTCCGCGACCGTGAGCGCACGATCCTCGCCGAATTCCCGCCGGTGGCGGACCTGCTGGCCCTGGCGGTGGCAGCTGGCGAGGGGCCGGTTGCGGCGATCGAACGGGTCAGCCGCACCGCGCACGGCGCCTTGCCCGAGGAGCTGCGCGAGGTGCTCGGGCAGATCGCCACCGGCACCTCAGTGTCGGCGGCCCTCGACCGACTCGCTGCCCGTACCGGCGTGGTCGCCGTGGCGCGCTTCGCCTCCACCGTTGCCGTGGCGACCGAACGTGGCACGCCCCTGGTCGACGTCCTGCATGCGCAGGCGGCCGACGTCCGCGAGGCCGGTCGCCGCGAGCTGCTCGAGACAGGTGCCCGCAAGGAAGTCTTGATGATGGTCCCAGTGGTCTTCCTCGTGCTTCCCGTCACCGTCGTGTTCGCCTTCTTCCCCGGTGTCGTTGGCCTGCAGCTCACGGCTCCTTGACGCATGACAGCAACCGAACCGTCCACGACCCGGAGGTCGAGATGCCACCCCGCCTGACACCGCTGCTCGCCCCGCTGCTCGTCCTACTGCGGGCACGCTGCCTGTTGACCCGGCATCACCGCAACGACCGGGGTGACGTGCCGGGTTGGGTGATGATCACCGTGATGACCGCGGGACTGGTCGCCATGCTCACCGCGGTCGCAGCACCCCAGCTTCGCAGCATGCTGGACGCCGCCCTGTCCAGCGTCACCGGGTGAGGCGTGCCGCCGCCTGCGGCGCATCCGGCCCGGTCGCGTGACGGTGGAGCCGCGGTCGTCGACTTCGTGCTCGTAACGGCGGTCGTGGTGCCGCTCGTGCTGGGCGTGATCCAGCTCGGCATCGTGCTGCATGTCCGCAACACGCTCACCGCCGCCGCCTCCGAGGGTGCTCGTCTGGCGGCCACCGCCGACCACGGGCCCGCGGACGGTGCTGCCCGTACCCGGGAGACGGTTTCCGAGGCGCTCGACGCCCGCTACGCCGACAACGTCACCGCAGGTGCCGCGACCGTCGCGGGTGCGCCCGGAGTCGTGGTCCGGGTGGAGGCCCGGGTGCCGGCGCTCGGCCTGCTCGGTCCGAGCCTGCCGGTCAGCGCCGAAGGCCATGCCGTCGAGGAACCGCGGTGACCGCGGACAACCATCGGGGCCGCGAGCGCGGCAGCGGGATCGTCGAGTTCACCTGGCTCTGCCTGCTTCTGCTCGTACCGCTGGTCTACCTGCTGCTCGCCGTGATGGACGTGCAGCGCGCCTCGTACGGCGCCGCCGCAGCGAGCCGGGCAGCCGGGCGGGCTTTCGTGCTCTCGCCGGACGAGACGACCGGTCGGTCCCGCGCATTGGCGGCCGCGCAGGTCGCGCTGGCCGACCAGGGCGTCGACGTCTCCACGGCCGACCTGGCCGTGTCCTGTTCACCGCGTCCCGACGACTGCCTGTCATCGGGGTCGCTGGTGAGCGTGGACGTGACGGTGCAGCAGGCGGTGCCGCTGGCCGGACTCCTGGTGGGTGCGGCCGCACCGTCGGTACGGGTGAGCAGCAGCCACGCCGAGCCGTACGGCACCTTCCGGGAGGACCGATGACGCGCCATCGAGCCGTTGTCCGGCGGCGATCCGACCCCGGCACCGAAACCGGCACCGGGACCGGCACCGAGACCGGCACCGAAACCGGCACCGTCACGGTGCTCGTCGTGGGCTTCGTCGTGGTGGTCGGCCTGCTGGTCGCTGTGGTCGTCGACGCCTCTGCGGCTTACCTGCGCCGCCAACAGGTGACCGCGCTCGCAGACGGGGCTGCGCTGGCGGCGGCCGACGGGGCCCAGGGTGAGGAGGTCTACACCTCCGGACTCGGGGTGCGCGCCGACATCGACCCGGTGCAGGCGCGGGCACACGTGGCCGCGTACCTGCAGCGCACCGAAGCCGCAGCCGCCTTTCCGGGCCTGAGCTGGCAGGTGAGTACCAACGGCACCGAGGTCCAGGTGCGGCTGGCGGCACCATTCGAGCTGCCGATCACCCCGTCCGGGTGGGTGGGGGAGACGAGCGTCGACGGCGTGGCGTCGGCTGTCGTCGAGGTGCGCTGAGGCGCGGGCGCCGACGGTCCGAGGCGAGGGTGTCCGCGTACGCTGGCGGCTGTGGCCGGACCTGATCTGGAGACCCGCATCAAGGACCTCGACCGCACGCTGCGGAGCATCGAGCAGGTCCTCGACGTCCCGGCCATGCGGGCCGAGGTGGCCGAGCTGCAGGCCGAGGTGTCCGCCCCCGACCTGTGGGACGACCAGGCCAACGCGCAGCGGGTCACCGGCCGGTTGTCGGTGCTGCAGTCCGAGATGGACCGCCTGCTCGGGCTGCGCCAACGCCTCGACGACGCTGGGGTGTTGCTGCAGCTCGCGGCCGAGGAGGATGACGCCGCGTCCGCCGTGGAGACCCGCAGCGAGGTCGAGACCGAGGTCGGGCGACTCGCCAAGGCGATCGAGGGGCTCGAGGTGCGCACGCTGCTGTCCGGCGAATACGACGACTGCGACGCGGTGGTGACGATCCGCTCCGGCGCCGGCGGAGTCGACGCGGCCGACTTCGCCGAGATGCTGATGCGGATGTACCTGCGCTGGGCGGAGCGGCACAACTACCCATCCGACGTGTACGACACCTCCTACGCCGAGGAGGCCGGCATCAAGTCGGCGACCTTCGCGGTCAAGGCTCCGTACGCATACGGCACGCTGTCGGTCGAGTCGGGCACCCACCGGCTGGTGCGGATCAGCCCGTTCGACAACCAGGGCCGGCGGCAGACGTCGTTCGCCGCCGTCGAGGTGGTGCCGTTGCTGGAGCGCACCGACGAGATCGACCTGCCGGAGGACGATGTCCGTGTCGACGTCTACCGGTCCAGCGGCCCGGGCGGGCAGAGCGTCAACACGACCGACTCGGCGGTACGGCTCACCCACATCCCGTCCGGCATCGTCGTGTCGGTGCAGAACGAGAAGTCGCAGCTGCAGAACAAGGCGACCGCGATGGTCATCCTCAAGGCCAAGCTGCTGGTGGCCAAGCGCGCCGAGGAGCGGGCCACGCTGGACGAGCTGCGTGGCGACGTCGCCGGCTCGTGGGGCGACCAGATGCGCTCGTACGTGCTGCACCCCTACCAGATGGTCAAGGACCTGCGCACCGAGCAGGAGACCGGCAACACCCAGTCGGTCTTCGACGGCGACATCGACGACTTCATCGAGGCGGGCATCCGGTGGCGCCGCGGCGCCGACACGGTCCCCGCCTGACCCGCACGACCCGCCTGACCCGGCTCAGCGGCTGGCCGGCTCCCGGGTGGGGATGGCGTCACCGGCCTTGGCGTCGCTGCGACCGTAGTGGTGGGTCGTGAACATGTAGAGCAGTCCGGTGCCGACCACGACCGCGCCGGACAGCAGCACGATGTAGTTGTCGTACCAGGGCTGGTTGGGCGTGCGCGGCCAGCAGATGTTGACCATCGCCGCGATCCCGTAGACCAGGGCCCCGACGTTCACCGCCAAGCCGAAGCGACCGAGCTGGTACTTCCCGCTGGGCTTCCAGCCCTTCAGCCGAGCCCGCAGTGCGGCCAGCACCACCATCTGGAAGGACAGGTAGATCCCGAGGATCGCGAACGACGCCAGCTTGGTCACCGCGTTCGCCGAGATCAGCGAGCCAACCGCGACCAGCGCGGGTACCACGCCGCTGAGCAGCAGGGCGTACGGCGGGATCCCCCGCTTCTCGGAGAACTTTCGCCACAGCTGGTGACCTGCGATCATCTCGTCCCGGCCGTACGCGTAGGCCAGCCGGCCCGCCGCCGCCTGCAGGCTGATCGTGCAGGACAGGAACGAGATGAGCACGACAGCCATCACGATCCGCGCGCCGACCGAGCCGAACGCCGAGTTGAGGACGTTCACCAGTGGGTCGGCATCCTTGCCGGAGATCACATCCTGGTAGCTGGGCACGGCGAGCAGCAGCGTCACGCAGGCGAAGCTGGCCGCCGCGCCACCGATGTAGATCGTGCGCCGCATCGCCTTCGGGATGACGATGCCGGGATCCTTGACCTCCTCGGCGGTGTCGCCGCACGCCTCGAAGCCGTAGTACTGGTATAGACCGATGATCCCGGCCGCCAGGAACACCGGCAGGTAGGACCCGTTGCCCGAGGTGCCGAAGTCGTCGAACAGGACGCCGAGCCCGTGGTAGCGCTCGGTGAACAGCAGCCAGAACCCGACGATGAGCGCGCCGACAAGCTCGGCGGAGAACCCGAACACCGCCACCGCGGAGAGCACTTTCGTGCCGCCGTAGTTGATGATCGTGGCCACCACGATCATCGCCACCGCGCAAGCGACGGTGGTGGTCACGGTGTCCTTGAACCCGACCATGATCGCGAGGTACGGGCCGGCTCCGTACGCCACGGCCGCGATGGTGACCAGCAGTGCGAGCAGGTAGACCCATCCCGACATCCAGGCCCACCGCTGGCCCCACAGCCGCCGCGACCACGGGTACACGCCCCCGGCGATCGGGTACTGCGCTACGACTTCGCTGAACACGAGCGCGACGAGGAACTGCCCGGCACCGGCGAGCAGGAAGCTCCAGACCATCGGCGGCCCGGCCTCGGCCAGGGCGATGGCGAACAACGTGTAGGTGCTCACCACCGGGGACAGGTAGGTGAACCCGAGGGAGAAGTTTGCCCACGGACTCATCTCGCGCCGGAACTCCGAGGAGTACCCCAGCTCGCTCAGCTGGTCGTTGTCACCGCTTCGGGCCGACGTGGTCTCGGGCATTGCTGGCTCCTCGCTCGACGGCGGAAGGTTACAGCTCGACCGGACGATTGCTGGTGCCTGGCTCACTCGCGACTGGTGGGCGGTCTCCTACAGGCGGTCTCCTACGGGCGGTCTCCTACGGGTCGCTGTTTCGGCCGAGGACCGGTGGCGGTCGGGAGGTGTTGCCGTCGTACAGATGTTCCGACGGTTGGGTCGCTGTGGCAGCCACCAGGTCGGAGGTTCCGTCTGCCGCCGCGCGCCGCCGTACGGATGTTCCGACGGTTGGGTTGTCATGGCAGCCACCAGGTCGGAGGTTCCGTTTGCCGCCGCGTGCCGCCGAACGGATGTTCCGACGGTTCGGTCGCTATGGCAGCCGGGCGGTCGGAAGTTCCGTCCGCCGGCGCACGCCGCTCCCACGAGCCTTGATGGCTCGGCTCGCGCCCTCAACCTGACGACACAGCCTTCCCGGATGCGGGTCGCCTGGTGTACGGCAGGCTGGTGCGCAACGCCCGCACCCCGAGCGAGCCGACTCCGGAGGAGCCCCAATGACCACCACCGAGCGTGAGAGGTCCGTCGTCGGGGCGGTCTCGACCGGCTTGTTCATCGGCGGACAGTGGCGCGAGGCCACGGGTGGACGCACGCACGCCGTCGAAGACCCGTCGACCGGGCAGCAGCTGGTCGAGGTCGCGGATGCGAACGCGGCCGACGCGATGGCCGCCCTTGATGCCGCGGTAGCCGCCCAGCCAGACTGGCGCCGGACACCTCCGCGGGACCGTGGCGAGATCCTGCGCTCCGCGTTCGAGCTGATCACCGAGCGCGCAGACGACCTGGCGCTGCTGATGACGCTCGAGATGGGCAAGCCGCTCAAGGAGTCGCAGGCCGAGATCGCCTACGGTGCCGAGTTCTTCCGGTGGTTCTCCGAAGAGGCGGTACGGGTGTCGGGCCGCTGGTCGACCGCGCCGAACGGCGCCACCCGGCTGTTGACGATGAAGCAGCCGGTGGGTCCCTGCCTGATGATCACGCCCTGGAACTTCCCGCTGGCCATGGGAACCCGCAAGATCGGCCCGGCGATCGCGGCCGGGTGCACCATGGTGGTCAAGCCGGCGGCACTGACTCCGCTGACGATGATGGCGCTCGCCGACATCCTCGCCGAGTGCGGACTGCCCCCCGGGGTGCTCAACCTTGTCGGCACCACCGACACCGCCGAGGTGATGGAGCCGCTGATCCGGGACCCGCGGCTGCGCAAGCTGACCTTCACCGGCTCGACGGAGGTGGGCCGCCGCCTCGTCGAGCAGTCCGCGCAGGGCCTGCTGCGGGTCTCCATGGAGCTGGGCGGCAACGCGCCGTTCCTGGTCTTCGGCGACGCAGATGTGGATGCAGCCGTCGAGGGGGCGATGCTGGCGAAGATGCGCAACGTCGGCGAGGCGTGCACCGCCGCGAACCGCATGCTGGTGCACGAGTCCATCGCCGAGGAGTTCTCGGCCGGCCTGGCCGAGCGGATGGGTGCGCTGGTGGTGGGCCGCGGCACCGAGGACGGCGTGGACGTCGGTCCGCTGGTCGAGGCCAAACAGCGGGACAAGGTCGCGGAGCTCGTCGAAGACGCGGTCAAGTCCGGCAGTGAGGTCATGGTCGGCGGCTCGGTACCCTCGGGGGCGGGTTACTTCTACGAGCCGACCGTGCTGACGGCGGTGCCGCGAGACGCGCGGATGTTCCGCGAGGAGATCTTCGGCCCGGTCGCACCGGTGTTCACGTTCACCGAGGACGACGAAGGTGTCGCACTGGCAAACGACACCGAGTTCGGCCTCGTGGCCTACGTCTACACCCAGGATCTGTCGCGGGCGCTCACCGTCGCCGAGCGGATCGAGACCGGGATGGTCGCGCTCAACCAGGGCATCGTGTCGAACCCGGCGGCCCCGTTCGGCGGGGTGAAAGCCAGCGGTTTCGGTCGCGAGGGTGGTGCCGAGGGGATCGAGGAGTATCTCGAGACGAAGTACGTCGGGATCAAGCTCTGAGCGTCACCACCAACCGGCAGTGTCATCCGCGAGGCGTCCAGCGCGCCGGAGAGTGGGCAGCGGCACGTCGACCACTTCTGCGCCGAGCATGACGAGCACGTCCAGCAGCGCAGCCACCTGCGGTCCATGCCGGCGATGGCGGCCAAGCAGCCCTGACCGTCGCTGCGTCACCCGGAGCGCCTGACCGCCGCTGCGGCACCCGGAGCGCACGTCACCAACGGGCAGGACTGCCTGCGCGGCTACGTCGTCTCGCTCCCCAATCGACTCGGTCATGAGCAGAGCATGGGGACCGTCATATTGCTGTTGTCTGTCAAGCCGGCAAACGATTGCTCGCTGTCAACCAGCCGCCTCAGGCGGTCGCGAACCGCCCCAGGACCCGCGAGGAGACGATGCCGTCGAGATGGTCGGCGAAAACCCGCTGGTAGCCGAGCTCCTCACGGCTGCGCGCCGGGGGTAGCCCGGGCACGCTCGCGTTGCGCCAGTCGTCGTCTGGGGCGAGGTCCTGGGCCCGCTCGGCCATCACCGCTGCGGTGCCGCTGCCGTCGCCGAACTGCTCCTTGCGCCGCCACAGGATCTCGTCGGGGATCCAGCCGGCGAACGCCTCACGCAAGATCGCCTTCTCCTGGCCGCGCTCACCGGGTAGCTTCCATGCGATCGGCACCCGCTGCGCGACGGCTATCAAGTCGAGGTCGAGGAACGGCACCCGCGCCTCCAGGCCGTGCGCCATCGTCACCCGGTCGCACCGCTGCAGGTTCAGGTTGTGCAGGCCCTCCACGCTGCGGATCAGCTCGGTCCGCAGCTCGTCGGCGTCGGCGATGTCGCGGAGGTGGTCGTAACCGGCGAACAGCTCGTCGGCACCTTCGCCGGTGAGCACCACCTTCACGTGCCGGGCGGCCAGCTCTGCCAGTAGATAGTTCGGCACCGCGCTACGCACCAGAGATGGCTCGAACGACTCGATCGAGGCGACCACGGTGGGCAGCACCTCGACCACCTCGTCGGCGGTGTAGACCCGCTCGTGGTGAGTCAGTCCGAGGTGCTCGGCCACGATCCGGGCGGCCGCCAGGTCGGAGCTGTCCGAGGTGCCCGCGGCGAACGAGTGCACCGGCAGTCCGTCCTTGGTCTCCCGGGCCAAGATGGCGGCCACCAGGCTGGAGTCAAGACCCCCGGACAAGAACACGCCGACCGGTACGTCGGCCATCATCCGGCGCCGTACGCCGGTGACCAGGGCGTCCCTGATCTGGCCGCGCGCCTGCTCGTGGGTGGCGTACTCGCGGGTCTCCTCGGCGATCTCGCCGTACCGCACCAGCCCGCCCTGCGAGGTCCAGAGGTGACCGGGCGGGAACTCCCGCACCTCGGGACGCCAGTCGGGCTCGAAGGCCTGCAGCTCGGAGGCGAAGGCGACCACGCCGTCGCGGGTGGCCCAGTACAGCGGCTTGACGCCGAGCCGGTCGCGGGCGGCGAGCATGCCGCCGTCCTCGTCGGCGACACAGAAGGCGAACATGCCGCGCAGCTTGGCGACCCCGACGGCACCCTCGCACGAGGCGTGCAGCGCTGCCTCGCTGTCGGAGGCGGTCAGGAACGGACCGTCCAGCTCGCCGCGCAGGGTTTCGTGGTTGTAGATCTCGCCGTTGCACACCACGAACCGCTGCCGGGCCTGGTCTGGCATCGGCTGGTCCCCGCGCTCGAGGTCTACGATCGCCAGTCGGGCGTGGCCCAGCCATGACCGACCGACGATGCGGCTGTCGGTGCCGTCCGGGCCGCGGTGCTCCAGCCGAGCCAGCATCGGGCCGCCGAGCTCGGCGAGCTGCTTGTCGGCGTCTGCGGGGGGGTGGTCACGGGTGTCGTACAGGACGGCGATGCCGCACACGGCGAGCCTCTCATCGGGACCCTTCTCAGACTACCGTGACCGCAGCGATCGGGTCGGACCAACCGAGGAGTCGCCGTGACACAGCGCGCGCACACGCCCCCGGACGCGGCGCCGAGCACTATCCCGGACGGCGTCAGCACCCCGTCACGGGTCAATGAGCCCGGTGCGGCCATCTCGGTCGAGGAGCTGCAGCTGGCAGCACGCAACCACGGCCTGCCGTTGGAGGCGCTCACGTACGAAGTGACCCCGACCGGGCTGCACTACCTGCTCACGCACTACGACATCCCGGTGCTCGACCCCACCCATTGGCTGCTGAAGGTGACCGGGCTTGTCGACAATCCGCTCAACCTCGGGCTCGACGAGCTGGTGAGCTGGCCGAGCCGGACGCTCGCGGTGACCTTTGAGTGTGCCGGCAACGGGAGGGCCCGCTACGACCCGCGGGCGCAGAGCCAGCCGTGGCTGGTTGAGGCGGTCGGGACCTCCGAGTGGACAGGGGTTCCGCTGGCCGTCCTGCTCGACCGCGCCGGCATCCGCGCCGGCGCGGTCGACGTGGTGTTCACCGGCGCCGACCACGGGGTGGAACGCGGCGTCGAGCAGGACTATCAGCGTGGGCTGCCGGTGGCCGAGGCCCGGGCCGAGGACGTGCTGGTTGCGTACGCGATGAACGGCGCCCCGCTGCCGCCGCAGCACGGTTTCCCGGTGCGGCTGGTCGTGCCTGGCTGGTACGGCATGACCCAGGTCAAGTGGCTGGTGGGCATCGAGGTGCGGGGTGATGTCTTCGACGGCTTCCAGCACCGTGCGTACCGGCGCAAGCAGGACAGCGACGATCCCGGCGACGCGTTGACGCGTATCGAGCCGCGGGCGCTGCTGATCCCGCCAGGCTTCCCCGACTTCTACTCGCGGACTCGGGTAGTGCGGCCCGGCGAGGTGATCGTGCGCGGTCGGGCCTGGTCGGGGTGGGCGCCGGTGACCCGGGTCGAGCTCAGCACCGACGGCGGAGCCGGGTGGGTCAGCGCGGAGCTGGACGCCGGACCCGGGACCGGCGGGCGTGGTTCCTCCCCGTACGCGTGGCGCGGATGGCAGGCCAGGTGGCACGCGCAGCCAGGAGAGCACCTGCTGAGCGCCCGAGCTGCCGACGCGAGCGGGCGCGAGCAGCCGGTCGAGGCCGCCTGGAACCTGGGCGGCTTTGCCAACAACTCCGTTCAGCGGGTGCGCGTGGTGTGCCTGGAGGAGTGAGCCGCCGGTCCGGCACGTCGCCTCGCCGGCGAGCCGCTGCTACCGCGCCAGGCCGCGGACGTAGACTCCGGTACTGGGCCGGACCGCCCGCGCGAGCCGCCAGCGCCCCGAGGCACCCTCCTCCTTCCCCGAGCTCCGGCCGACGAGGCCCTGTGATCCGGTTCGAGAACGTCACCAAGGAGTACGACCGGCAGCGCCGGCCGGCTCTGCACGCCGTGGACGTCGAGGTCGAGAAGGGCGAGTTCGTCTTCCTCGTCGGCCAGTCCGGCTCCGGCAAGTCGACGTTCCTGCGTCTGGTGCTACGAGAGGCCAGGCCGAGTGCGGGCAAGGTGTTCGTGGCCGGCAAGGAGGTCAACCGGCTCGCGAGCTGGAAGGTGCCGGGGCTGCGTCGCCAGATCGGCACGGTCTTCCAGGACTTCCGGCTGCTGCCGAACAAGACCGTCAGCGAGAACGTTGCCTTTGCTCTGCAGGTCATCGGCAAGCCTCGCTCGCTCATCGCCCGGGTCGTGCCGGAGACGTTGGACTTGGTCGGTCTCGGGGACAAGGGCGACCGGATGCCTGACGAGCTGTCCAGCGGGGAGCAGCAGCGGGTCGCGGTCGCTCGGGCATTTGTCAACCGGCCGATGATCCTCATCGCCGACGAGCCGACCGGCAACCTTGACCCGACCACGTCGGTGGGCATCATGAAGCTGCTGGACCGGATCAACCGCACCGGTACCACGGTCGTCATGGCCACCCATGACTCCGGCGTCGTCGACCAGATGCGCAAGCGGGTGATCGAGCTCGACGACGGCCGGGTGATCCGCGATCAGCACCGCGGTGTGTACGGGTACCAGGACTGAGAGGGGCGCACCCACCCGATGCCGTTCACCACCGTGCTGTCCGAGGCCGCCACCGGGATCCGGCGCAACCTGTCGATGACGGTGTCGCTGGTCGTCACCTTGGTGGTGTCGCTGTCGCTGGTCGGGGTGGGCCTGCTGCTGCAGATGCAGATCCGGACCACCGAGGCGTACTGGGGCGACCGGTTGCAGATCCAGGTCGAGCTGTGCTCGCCGAACTCCCTGGAAGGCACCTGCATCGACGGCACCGTCACCGACGCGCAGCAACAACGGGTCGCGACGATGATCGAGGCGAGCAGCGAGGTGGAGAGCTACGAGTTCCAGTCGTCGGTGGACGCCTACGACCGGGCGGAGCAGACGTTCGGGCAGAGCAACACGGGCAGGCGGCTGTTCGAGGCGCTGACGCCGGCCTCCTTTCCGGCCTCGTTCTACGTGACTCTCGAGGACCCCACCCAGATCGACGCCTTGGCTGACGAGCTGACGGGGCTGTCCGGCGTCGCGCAGGTGGTCGACCTGCGCGAGTTCCTCGACCCGCTCTACCAGGTGCTGGGGCAGATGCGCTGGGTGGCGCTGGGTGTTGCCGGCGTGCTGATGCTGGCCGCGGTGCTCCAGGTGGCGAACACGATCCGGCTGGCCGCCTTCGCCCGCCGCCGCGAGATCGGCATCATGCGGCTCGTCGGCGCGTCGTCTTGGCACATCCAGCTGCCGTTCGTGCTGGAGTCGCTGCTTGCCGCGGTGGTCGGGGCAGCGGTGGCGTGCGGCGTCCTGGCGGCGTTCATGTACTTTCTGGTCGAGGGCTTCCTGACCGAAAGGTTGAGCAGGATTACCCCTTGGGTGGATTGGGACGATGCTGTGCTCGCCGGTAGCCTGACCATGGTGTTCGCGGTCGTGGTGGCAGTGACCCCGACACTCGTGATGACACGCAAATACCTGGATGTGTGACCTCGGTCGACTACCGTCGAACCGTCGGGTGACCAGACGCGCACCGGTACCTGACAGTTCCCGCACAGCCGAACCGAGAGCGACACCGTGGACCGAGACTTCCCCATCGGTCGACCGCGCCGCCCCGCGTCCCGACGCGGTGTCCGCGCCGTCGTCGTCGGCCTGACTGCCCTGGTGCTGGCCGCGTCCGCGATCGGTCCGGCCGTTGCCGACCGTGAGGACGAGCTCGAAAACCGCGCCGAGCAGCTGGGTGGCAGCATCGACCAGCAGCACGGCGAGCTGGCCCACTCCAGCCGGATGCTTCAGCGGGCCACCGCCGAGCTGCGCTCCTCGCAGGTCCGGCTGGCCGACGCCCGCGACGTTCTCCCCACGACCCTCGGGCGCCTCGCCGCTGCCGAGGAGCTCGACCAGCAGATGCGGTTGGCGCTGACCCGGGCCGAGGATCGGCTGGCGGTCGCCGAGGCCGACCTGGCCGACGCCGAAGCGGTGGTCACCGATACGCAGGACGAGATCGAACGGTTCGCCGTCCAGTCCTATGCGACCAGCGACCCCAGCCTGATCAGCATGGAGGCGGTCCTCGACGGCGACAGCCCGCTCGCGTTCACCGAGATGATGTCGTCGGCTGAGTCAGTCGTAGCGGCGCAGACGGCGACGATGGACGAGCTCGACGTCGCACGGGTGCTGCTGACGCTGCGTGAGGAGCAGGTGCAGGCGCTACGCGACAAGGTCGCCGTCCAGCGCCAGCTCGCGGCCGACAACCTCGACCGCAAGCAGGCACTGGCGGCCGACGCGCGCGCCGACCGACGAGCCGTGCAACAACTGGTCGAGGAGAGGCGGGCCGCCAGGCTGCAGTCCCAGCGCGCCCGCGCGCACGACCTGCGGATCCTGCGCGAGATGGAGCGGGAGCGCGGGCAGGTTCGTGACCTGCTCTCGCAGCTGCGCGTCGAGAAGCTGGAAGAGCTACGGGAGCTACGGGAGCTGCAGGAGCTGCAGGCGCTGCCCGAGTCCGGTGCCGCCTCGAGCGGCGGCAGCGGCTTCTTCGACTCGCCGGTCCCCGGCTCGTACGTGACGTCCCCGTACGGCATGCGGATGCACCCGATTTTGCAGGTCTACAAGCTCCACGACGGCATGGACCTCAGCGCCGGCTGCGGGGTCCCGATCGTCGCGCCGGCCGACGGTGAGGTGGTCGCGCAGTACTACAACGCCGGTTACGGCAATCGCCTGCTGATCTCGCACGGCACGGCGGACGGCGTCGCCCTGGCGACGTCGTACAACCACCTGTCGGAGTACGCGACGACGGTGGGTCAGCAGGTCGAGCGTGGAGACGTCATCGGCTACGTCGGCACCACGGGCTACTCCACCGGCTGCCACCTGCACTTCATGGTGTACGAGAACGCCGCCACCGTCGACCCGGCCGGATGGCTCTGAGCCCTACCGCTGTTGCCCCGCCAGCGCCCGAACGCGGTTGCGGCGTACGGGACAATGCAGGCATGTCCAGGGAGCAGGGCCGTCAGCTCGTCGCGCAGAACAGGAAGGCGCGCTACGACTACCAGATCTCCGACACCTGGGAGGCTGGCCTGGTTCTGACCGGCACCGAGGTGAAGTCGCTGCGCGCCGGGCGCGCCTCCCTGATCGACGGCTTCGCGGAGATCGACGGCGGTGAGGCGTGGCTGCTGGGAGTGCACATTCCGGAGTACACGCAGGGCACCTGGACCAATCACACCCCGCGCCGCCGGCGCAAGCTGCTGTTGCACCGCGCCGAGATCGACCGGATCGGGGCGAAGATCGCCGAGAAGGGATTCACGCTGGTGCCGCTTTCGCTGTACTTCTCCGGCGGCCGGGCGAAGGTCGAGATCGGCCTGGGCAAGGGCAAACGGTCGTACGACAAGCGGCATGCCATGGCCGCCCGCGACGCCCGCCGTGAGACCGAACGTGCCCTCGGCCGCCGGGGCAAGGGCATGCGCATCAAGGGCATGTGACCGGTGATCCGATGGCGGTACGATGGGCAGGGCCGCACGGCGTCGGGGGATCTCGGACCGCGCGGGCCGGTTGACAACAACACAAGGGGCTGAACGGTTTCGACTTCGGTCGTGCGGTTCAGGAGAAGCGGGCCGAGGACCCACGGTCATCTCGTGAACGATCCGTGGAACCTTATAAGTGCCAAGGCTAAGCGCACTGACTTCGCTCTCGCTGCCTGAGCAGTGAACGAAGGGTCGGCCCGGGAGCGCCTCCGTCCCGGTAGCCGGCCTCATCTAGGAGGCTCACCACCACGACCCGGCCGCGGGGTAGTGGCGGGACACCAACAGCGGCTGAGCCTGTCGGCGACGTGTCCGTACGAGCGCCGGGGCTGAGAAACGCGTCCCTACGGACTGCGCCCGGAGAATGCCTGAGCTGACGTCGAGGGACGCGGGTTCGATTCCCGCCAGCTCCACTCTGGCCACCCAGGACCGACGATGAGCGGGAATGTCAGCGTCGACCGAGATGGCCGTGCCCCGCGGTGGCCGCTCCGCCGGACCGGTGTGAGACTCGCGGCAGCGTCGACATCGGCGGCTGGTACGCACCCGACTGGAGGAACCATGACCCCCGACGACCCCCTGCGCGACGAGGACATGCAGACCACCGGCGGCGGAGGGTCCGGCTCAGCGGCAAGTCCGCAGGCCGACGCCGACGGGACCGACGCTGACGCGACCGACACCGTCGACGGCGGCGCCAGCGACGCCGACGGCACCGACGCCGACGCCAGCGACGCCGACGGAACCGACGCCGACGGCACAGACACCACTGACGGCGACGCGAGCGACGCTGACGCCACTGACCGCTGAGCGGTGGATGCACTCGCGCTGCTGAGCGGGGACGCCCAGACGTTCGTCGACAAGGTGTGGGCAACCAGGTTGCACGTGCACCGGGCCGACCCGGCGGGTCTGCAGGCCCTGCTCGGTGTGGACGACGTCGACCACCTGCTCACCAGTACCGCGCTGCGTACCCCGGCGCTGCGCGTGGCGCACGACGGGCAGGTCGTCCCAAGCAGCCGCTACACCCGGTCGGCGACCCTTGCGGGCGTCGCTCTGACCGGACTGGTCGACGCCCGCAAGGTGTTCGACCTTGTCGACGGTGGAGCCACCGTCGTGCTCCAGGGTCTGCACCGCTACTGGCCGCCCCTCACCGCGCTGGTGGGTGACCTGGAGATCGCGCTCGGCCATCCTGGCCAGGCCAACGCCTACCTCACCCCGCCGGGTTCGCAGGGCTTCGCGCTGCACAGCGACACCCATGACGTGTTCGTGCTGCAGACCCACGGTCGCAAGCTGTGGGAGATCCACGACGACGACGGCAGGCACGACGTGCTCCTCGAACCGGGCACGTGCATGTACCTGCCCACCGGCACGCCGCACGCGGCCCGCACCCAGGAGACGACCTCCCTGCACGTCACGGTGGGGATCCACCAGATCACCTGGCGGGACCTGGTGGCGCGAGTGACCCACCAGGCCCTTGCCCAGGACTCGCTCGACGAGGCGCTTCCGGCCGGCTACCTGGCCGACCCTGAGACGTTGGCCTCTGGGCTCGCACGGCGGCTCACGTCGGTGGCCGCAGCGGTCGGCACAGTCGATCCGGCCGTCGTCGCGCGCGAACAGGTGCGCGAGTTCCTCACCACCCGCCGCCCGGTTCAGCGCGGCGGCCTGCGCGACCGGCTGGTCCTTGCCGATATCGACGACCACACCCTGCTGATGCGCCGTCCCGGCAGGGTCTGCGTCCCGGAGCCGGCCGGGACCCGGCTGCGCCTGTTGCTCGGGGACCGCGTGCTCGATGTCCCCGCAACCCTCGGCCCGGTGCTCGGTCACGTCCTCGAGCAGGACCAGTTCATCGCCGCTGACCTGGCCGGCTGGCTAGACCCGCAGAGCCGGCTGGTGCTGGTGCGCCGGCTCGTCCGCGAAGGACTTCTCCAGGTGCCGGCTTGACCGTCCCGTTTCGGTGCTCGGTACGCAGCCTGGCCAGGGCCGAGCCCGTGTACGGCACCGCGTCGACGGTGCAAGCGTTCGTACTCGTCGAGTGGTCCGGGCCATGGGGCAGCGATGCCCTGCGGGACGCCCGGCTGCCGGCGGCGGTGGCGGCGCACCTGCGGCGGGCGGGAGCGCGGGGGGTCAGACCGCTGCTGGTCCGCCGGCACGGCCGCAGCGATCCCGGCCGCAGCGATCCCGGCCGCAGCGATCCCGGCCGGATGGCTGTCTTCGCCGCGTACGCCGACCCGCACCAGCCCTGGCTGGAGAGCGCCGTGCTCGACGGTCCCGAACAGCTGTGTGACCTCGACCTGGGCGCCCTGGCCTCGGGCGCGTCCGTCGGGCTGGCCCTGACCGATGAGCCGGTGTTCCTCGCCTGTACGCACGGCCGGCACGACCGGTGCTGCGCCGAGCGAGGTCGACCGCTGGCAGCGGCGCTGGCCCGATCGCACCCCGCCGAGTCGTGGGAGGTGTCGCACATCGGAGGCGACCGGTTCGCCGGCAACCTGCTGGTGCTGCCGGACGGCCTGTACTACGGACGACTGAGCCCAGGCGATGCCACCGCCCTGGTGGGCCGGCATCTGGCGGGCCACCTCGACCTCGCCCACCTGCGCGGTCGGAGCGGGTACGGATTCGCCGTGCAGGCTGCTGAGTGGTTCCTGCGCATGCAGCTCGGGGTCACCGGGCGGCACTCCGTCCGGCTGACCGCGCGTGCCGTACGTGGACAGCAGACCGAGGCCCTGTTCGTGGTCGAGGAGCAGGCGTGGCGGGTTGTCGTGGCGAGCAGACAGTCTCCGGCGCAGCTGCTGACGTGTGGGTCGGCGCGCCCCGACGCCGCACCGCTGTTCGAGCTGGTGGACATCGAACCAGCCGCTACCGCCGCGCAGTAGCATCCGTTTCCACCCGCACTCCGGTGGCTCAGGAGACCTGCACCGACCGCTTCGACAGGCCGAGGAAGTAGCCGTCGATGACCTGCTTCGGCGGAGCGTCCGGTGCCTGCGCCGCGCCGAGCGTGATGAACAGCGGGGTGAAGTGCTCCACCGTCGGATGGGCGTACGGCATCCCCGGTGCCCGCTCGGCGAAGCGGGCCAGCTCGTCGACGTCGCCGCGGGTCAGCGCCTCGGTGGCCCACCGGTCGAAGTCGCTCGACCACGTCGGAGGCGCCGCGTCGGTGCGCCACTCCCGCAGGAACGGCAGGCCGTGTGTCATGAAGCCCGAACCGATGATCAGCACCCCGTGGTCACGCAGCGGACGCAGTCGTCGCCCCAGCTCGATCAGCCGTGTCGGGTCGTGCGTGGGCATCGACATCTGCAGCACCGGGATGTCGGCGCCGGGGTACATCACCCGCAGCGGCACCCAGGCACCGTGGTCGAGGCCCCGGTCGGCGTGCTCGTGCACCGGCTCGTCGTCCGGCAGCACCGCCCGAACCAGGTGCGCCAGCGCCCCGGCGTCGGGCGTCTCGTACGTCATCTCGTAGTAGCGCTGCGCGAATCCTCCGAAGTCGTAGACCAGCGGCGTCCGGGCCGCGCTGGCGGTGAGGCTCAGCGGTGCCTGCTCCCAGTGCGCCGAGACGATGAGAATCGCTCGTGGCCGGGGCAGCTGCGCGGCCCAGGCGGCCAGTTGCTGCCTCCATAGCTGGTCGTCCAGCAGCGGGGGAGCGCCGTGGCTGAGGTAGAGCGCGGGCATAGGCCCGGACGTCGGCTCGGACCCTGGAGTGGTTGAAGTCACAACCAAATCGTAGCGCACGGGGCGGGAGGGCGAGCATGGCGATTAGGGTTCCGGCGCCCCGTGCCGCACACTGGAGCCAGGCCGCGTCGCGACGACGCAGCCGAGGTCGTCTGCCCCGCGCCCCCAGTGGCGAGGTCATCCGTGGCGGAGTGCCTGCTCCCTGACCGCCTTCGGGAAAATCCCGCGAGCGCCGGTCGGGCGCATGAGCACCCGCCCTGCGGTGAGCCAGCATCCGCGGCCACCTGCTCACAAGTGAAAGAGTCCTGGAAGGACCCTCATGCCCCCTGCCTCCACTGACGCGCGCCCGGCGGCGTCGCGTCCCACCACTGCCGTCGACCGCTCCGGCGGTGGGTTCGCCGCGCTCGACGTACCGACTCGGCTGGTCGCCGAGCTGACCGCCCAAGGCATCACCGAACCGTTCCCGATCCAACGGGCCACGCTGCCCGACACCCTGGCCGGTCGCGACGTTCTCGGCCGCGGCCGTACCGGCTCAGGCAAGACCCTCGCCTTCGCCCTGCCGCTGGTCGCGCGCCTCACCGCGTCCGGCACCCGCCGGGCGGCTCGCCGTCCACGTGCGCTGGTGCTGGTGCCTACCCGGGAGCTCGCCAACCAGGTGCGCGCAACGCTGGAGCCGCTGGCCACCGCGGCCGGGCTGCGTACGGCTGTCGTGTTCGGTGGAGTGGGACAGCACCCGCAGGTCACTGCGCTGCACCGCGGCGTGGATGTGCTCATCGCCTGCCCCGGCCGGCTGGAGGACCTGATCGGCCAGCGCCACTGCGACCTCGGTGCGGTCGAGATCACCGTGCTGGACGAGGCCGACCACATGGCCGACCTGGGCTTCCTGCCTGCGGTCAAGCGGCTGTTGGACCGGACCCCGCGGGTCGGTCAGCGGCTGTTGTTCTCTGCGACGCTCGACAACGGCGTCGACGTCATCGTCCGGCGCTATCTCGACTCGCCGCTGACGCACTCCGTGGACGGCGTGCTCGCACCGCCGCCGGAGATGGCCCATCACGTGCTCGAGGTCAGCCGCGGCGACAAGGCCGCCGTCGTGCACGAGCTGGCATCCGGAGCCGGCCGGTCGCTGCTGTTCACCCGGACCAAGCACACCGCCAAGAAGCTCGCCCGACAGCTGTCCGCGAGCGGCGTTCCCGCCGTCGACCTGCACGGCAACCTGTCGCAGAAGGCGCGGGAGCGGAACCTCGCCTCGTTCTCCGCCGGTCGGGTGCGGGTGCTGGTCGCCACCGACATCGCTGCCCGCGGTGTCCACATCGACGAGGTCGAGCTGGTCGTGCATGTCGACCCGCCCACCGAGCACAAGGCGTACGTGCACCGCTCCGGTCGTACCGCACGCGCGGGGGCCGAGGGCGTCGTAGTCACCGTGTCGACGCCCGAGCAGCGGCGCGACGTCAACGCCCTGATGCGCAAGGCACGGATCGGCCCGGCGAGGGCTACGGTGCGTCCGGGCGGCACAGAGGTCCGCGCGCTCACGGGCGACCCGGCGCCGATCCGGCATGAGGCTCTGGTACCAACCGCCGCCACCCCACCGCGCCGCTCCACCGCTCATCGCGGCAGTCGGCCTGGCAGCCGGCGTCGCGCGCGCGATGGCGGGTCCCGCCGCGCCGCCTGACGATGCGCAGCCAGACACTGTCTGTCCGCACCGGCGGCAGGGATGCCGTGCACGACCTAACCGCAGCGTGCACGGGCTTCGTCCGTGCCGGTGGTGACGAGCCGGACGGTCTGCTTCACGTCTTTGTGCCGCATGCAACGGCGGGGATCGCGATCATCGAGACCGGGGCGGGCAGCGACGTCGACCTGCTCGCCGCGTTGGCGGAGCTGCTCCCCGCCGACGACAGGTGGCGGCACCGGCACGGCAGCCGCGGACACGGCAGGTCGCACGTCATGCCGGCGCTGGTACCACCCTACGCATCGGTGCCGGTGCTCGGCGGCCAGCTCGCGATCGGCACCTGGCAGAGCATCTGCCTGGTCGACCTGAACATCGACAACGCGGAGCGGACCGTACGGCTGTCGCTGCTGAGCGGCTGAGCGGCTGAGCGGAACCGGCTGCCGTCGGCCCGGCACAACCGGCGCCGCCATTTGCGGGAAGCTGGCGGCCCAAACCACGACTTTCGGACACTTGGTCGCCACTTTCCCGCAATCCGCGGGGATTGGGCGAGGCGGGCGGGGCACCGCTGCCGGCGGCTCGCCGACGCTCAGCCGGCGCGGCGGCTGCGCCGGCCGGATCGGGCCCGCAGGTAGTCGGCCACGACGTACTCGCCGAGCCGGCCCAGCTCCGGGGTGAACACCCGCCCGCCGGCCCGACGGGCGATCGCGTCGACGAAGCGCGCAAGTCCCGGGTCGTCGCCGAGCACGAACAGGTTGAGCGAGGCGCCGGTGCGGGTGATCGTGTCGACCTCGGAGACGGTGGCCCGCAGCGTCGCCGCTGTCGTCGGCCAGTGGAACAACGGCGTGCCGTCGGGGCCGAGATGGGCGGTCGGCTCACCGTCGGTGACGACGAGGACGACCGGCTCCGCCTCCGGGTGGCGGTGCAGGTGCCGCCCGGCGAGCATCAGGGCGTGCTGCAGGTTCGTGCCCTGCACCCATTCCGGCTCGACGCCGGCAAGCTGGAGCGGGCTCAGCCTGCGGGCCATCCGGTCGAAGCCGATGATCTGCAGCGCGTCGCCGCGGAACCTGGTCGCGACCAGGTGCGCCAGCGCCAGCGCGGTCTGCTTCATCGGCCCCCAGCGGTCCTCCTGCACCATCGAGAACGACAGGTCGACGCACAGCGCGACCGCCGCCCGGGTACGACGCTCGGTCTCGGCCACCGCGAAGTCGTCCACCGCCAGGTCCACGGCGGCGGGCGGCGACCAACGATGAGACGTTCCTGTAACCCCCGCGACGGGAATGCCGAATCGTTCCTCCGTCGCCGCGCGCAGGACGGCGTTGTGCACCGTGCGCACCGCGTCCAGTGGCCGGGTCTCCCCGAACTGCCACGGCAGCGACGCACCGGTTCGCTCCTCGGCGGCCCCCGACCGCTGGTCCTCGTGGTCACCCCGCCCGGCCGCGTCGAGCTGGGCGAACACCCGCCGCAGGGCGGTCTCTCCGAGCCGCCGCAGCGCCTTCGGCGTCAGCCGCACCCCGTCGCGGTCCCGCCCGACGTAGCCCTGCCGCTCCAGCTCGCGCTCGAGATCACGCAGGGCCCGCAGGTCGGAGGCGGCCGAGGGGGCCAGCTGGCGTTCCAGCGCCTCCACGTCGACGTCGTCCAGAGAGGCGCCCGGGTGCTCCTGGGCCAGCTGCCGCTCCAGCGCCTCCAGGTCGGCCAGGTCGGCGACGGCACCCACGGCGTCGCCGTAGTCCAGCGGTTCCACACCGTCCATCCGCACTCGGGGCCCTTGACCCATGCCGGGGCGCAACGCTTGCAGGTTGTCGCGCAGCTGTCCGAGCTGGCTGTCCAGGCCGGGGTCGTCCATCGCCTCGGCCAGCAGCCGTTGCAGCTCGTCGCGCTGCGCCGGGCTGAGCGAGCGCATCATCCGCTCAGCCGCGGCCTGGCGCCGGGCGAGCAGGTCGATCAGGTCGTCGGTGTCGCGCGGCTGTTCGGGAAAGAACTCCCCGTGCCGCTGCATGAACTGTTCGAACTGGTCGGTGGTGTCGCTGCCTCTGGTGTGCGCGGCGAGCAGCTGGTTGAGGTCGGCGACCATGTCCCGGACCCGTCTCATCGCCTCGGGATCCCCGCCAGCGCTGCCCTCTTGCTGGGACTGCAGCGCCCGGCGAATGCCCGCGAACTGCGCGTCCAGCACCTCGTGCTGCAGCATCCGACGGATCTGCTGGTACGTCTGCCGGGCTTCGTCGCTGGCCCAGTCGTAGTCGCGAAGCTCGCTCACCGCGGTTGCGGTGTCGTCGAGGCCGGTCTCGAACACCGAGTCGAGCTGCATCTCGGCCATCCGGGCCGCGTCGTCGTCACGACCTGCCAGCTCTTCGCGCTCGGCGGCCAGAGCCTGGTCGAGCAGCTGACGTACCCGGTCGAGCGTGCCGCCCAGGTCACCGCGCCGCTGGAGCTCCCGGCGACGCTTTCGGACCTGGCGCCGCAGCTCGTCGAGGCCCTGGCGGCCGTCGTGCCCGCGGCGCAGCAGCGACCGCATGGCCTCCCTCAGGCTCGACCCCTCGAGCACGTCGCGACCGATGTCGTCGACGGCTGCGCGGACGTCGAACGGTGGTGCCAGCGGGTCGTCGCCGCCACGCCACGACCCGTACCGGAAGCGCTCCCGACCCGAGCCCGGCACGCTCAGGCTCCGTAGACCGTACGGCCGTCCACGGTGTCCTTCGCCAGCCGCCGGGTGAGCCACAGCCCTTCCAGGACGAGCTCGACCGCCGCCGCCACCTGTCCTGGCGACACGCTGTCCTCGTCCACCCCGAGCCGGCTCAGCACCTGGGCGAGCCCGGGCACGGTTCCGAGCTGGTCGAGCAGCTCGCCGGCCGGGGTGAGCGGACCGGTCTCGACCGTCCCGCCCTCGGCGAACCGCTGGGTGAACCCGGTCAGGTCGATTCCGGCCAGATGGGCGCGGAACGTGGCCGCGGCCGCGACCCGCAGCAGGTGTGCGAACACCTCGTCCTGTCGCCCCTCCTCGCCCATCTCCAGCTCGACCTTGCCGCGCAGCGTCGGCAGCACACCGGGCAGGTCGCCGATCCGGCCGCAGGCGGGATCCTCGCCGGTGAGCGCGCCGCGCCGCAGTGCCGACCCGGCCACCGCCTCCACTGCGGCGACCGCGAGCCGGGCCGAGACACCTGACCGCTGGTCGACCGACGTCGATTCACGCAGCTCGCGGACGAACCGCGCGACCACCTCGACCACATGCACGGGCACCTCGGCGACCAGCGCAGCCTCCTGGGAGACCAGCGCCATCTCGTCCTCGACCTCTAGCGGGTAATGGGTGCGGATCTCCGCCCCGAAGCGGTCTTTGAGCGGGGAGATGATCCGGCCCCGGTTGGTGTAGTCCTCGGGGTTGGCCGAGGCGACCACCAGCAGGTCCAGCGGCAGCCGGAGGCTGTATCCGCGTACCTGGATGTCGCGCTCCTCCAGCACGTTGAACAGCGCCACCTGGATCCGCTCGGCGAGGTCGGGCAGCTCGTTCAACCCGAGGACGCCCCGGTTGGTTCGCGGCATCAGGCCGTAGTGCACGGTGTCCGGGTCGGCCAGGGTCCGTCCCTGCGCCACCTTGACCGGGTCGACGTCACCGACCAGGTCGCCCACCGAGGTGTCGGGCGTGGCGAGCTTCTCGCCGTAGCGCTGGTCACGATGCCGCCAGGTCACCGGTGTCGAGTCGCCACACTCGGCCAGCAGGGCCTGGCAACGCCCGCACGCCGGCGCGTACGGGTGGTCGTTGATCTCGCAGCCCGCGACCACCGGGGTTGACTCATCGAGCAGGCCGGCGATGGTACGCATCAGGCGGGTCTTGCCCTGTCCGCGTTCGCCGAGCAGGACCAGGTCGTGGCCGGCGAGCAGGGCCCGTTCGAGCTCGGGCCGGACGGTGTCGTCGAAGCCGACGATGCCGGGGAACGGGTCGACACCGGCCCGCAGGGCGGACAGCAGGTTGGTGCGGATCTCTGCCTTGACGCTGCGGTGCTCGTGCCCGGACTCGCGCAGCTCACCGAGCGTCTTCAACGAGTTGCCGGTGGGGTGGGTGGTGGGCTGGCCCATGCTGGCGACCCTACGTCCCTCCCCAACCCCGGATCGGTGGAACGGGGCGGGCCCTGGGCGATTGACGGACCGTGGTGCGACAGTGACTCCATGCGCTTGTCGCCCAGCCTCGCCGTCGCGGTCGCCATCGCCGCCGTCCTCGCCAGTACGTCCGCTCCCGGTCGGGCCGCCGCACCCGCGACGGGGTCCGCTGCACGCCCGGCCAGTGTCCCGACCGCACCGCCGGCCGCCGAGGGCGACCAACGGACGCCCAAGCTGCGGGTCCGCACCGTGCAGCGCGGCCTGGACATCCCCTGGGACCTCACGTTCCTGCCGGGCGGCGCCATGCTCTACACCCAGCGCGAGCGGCTGTCGATCCGGTACCGCAAGCCCGGGGGGGCCGACCGCTCCGTCCGGTTCGCCCGGCGGGGCATGTGGGCCTCTGGCGAGACCGGTCTGATGTCGATCCTCGCCGGCAAGAGGTTCAACCGAACCCGGACGTTCTTCACCTGTCACGGGAACGACTCCCCACAGGCGAGCGGGCACGACGTACGGGTGGTGAAGTGGCGGCTGCGGCAGTCCAACCGGCGCGCGGTGAGGGTCCGGTCGCTGGTGAAGGGGCTGCCGGCCAGCTCCGGCCGGCACGGCGGCTGCCGGCTGCGCTATGGACCCGAGGGTGCCCTCTACATCGGCACCGGGGACGCCGCGATCTCGCGCAACCCTCAGAGCCTCCGGTCCGGCGGCGGCAAGGTGCTGCGGGTCAAGCCCCGCAACGGCAAGCCGTGGCCCGGCAACCCCTTTATCCGGCGGGACCGGCCCATCACCCGCAAGATCTACACCTACGGCCACCGCAACGTGCAGGGTCTGGCTCAGCGGCCGGGTGGGGGAATCTGGTCGGTCGAGCACGGCCCGGACCGCGACGACGAGGTGAACCGCCTGCGCAAGGGCGGCAACTACGGGTGGGACCCGGGCGGCCCCGGCTACGACGAGTCGGTCCCGATGACCGATTTCTCGCTGCCGGGCAAGCAGATCGGCGCCCGATGGAAGTCCGGCAGCCCGACGCTGGCCACCTCCGGTGCGGTGTGGCTGCGCGGCAAGAAGTGGGGGGTGTGGCGCGGGGCGCTGGCGGTCGCCGCGCTGAAGGACACATCGCTGACCATCTTGAAGTTCACTGACACGGGCAAGCTGCGCCGCACCTGGACCCCGCCGGCGCTCAATGGCCGGTACCGGCTGCGCACCCCGGTGCTTGGACCCGACCGCAACCTGTACGTCACCACCGCCAACGGCGGGGGCACCGACCGGATCTTCAAGGTGAGGCCCCTTCGCCGCTGAGCACACATAGGGTGCTCGCGTGCACAGGTTCGCTGACCGGGTCGCCGTGGTCACCGGCGCCGCCCGCGGCATCGGCGCCGCTACCGCCCGCCGCCTCGCCGGGGAGGGTGCCGCGGTGGCGGTGCTCGACCTTGACGAGCAGGTGGCGCTCGAGACCGCCGGCGGGCTGAGCGCCGCACGCGCGGTCGGCATCGGCTGCGATGTCACCAACGGCGACTCGGTATGCGCGGCGGTCGAGCGGGTCGCCACCGAGCTCGGCGGTCCGGACGTCCTGGTCAACAACGCCGGAGTGACCCGGGACAACCTGCTGTTCAAGATGACCGAGCAGGAGTGGGACGACGTTCTGACCGTGCACCTGCGCGGCGCCTTCCTGGTGACCAAGGCGGTGCAGCGGCACATGGTCGAACAGCGGTACGGGCGCATCGTCAACATGTCCAGCGTCTCCGCGCTCGGCAACCGCGGCCAGGCGAACTACGCGGCCGCCAAGGCGGGTCTGCAGGGGCTGACCCGCACCCTCGCGATGGAGCTCGGTCCGTACGGCATCACCGTCAACGCGGTCGCGCCGGGCTTCATCGTCACCGACATGACCGACGAGACCGCTCGGCGGGTGGGGGCCACGCCGGAGGACTTCCGGTCTGCCGCCGCGGCGATCACGCCCGTCCGGCGGGTCGGCTACCCCGAGGATGTCGCGTCGGCCATCTGCTTCCTGGCGAGTGCGGAGGCCGGCTTCGTCACCGGGCAGACCCTGAACATCGATGGCGGTCGGCGGCTCTGACCTGACCGCGTGCATGTCAGGCGACCCACCAGGGTGCGCCTCGTTCCCTGGGCGGCGAGAACCTCACCGCGGGTTTGCAAAGCACCGAGAAGTCCGTATCGTCCCCTGAGGCCAGCGTCAGTCTCTGACGGTGGCCCAAACAACTGAAAAGGCGAGACGGTCGACGCCGAGTCCTGCCCCCGACCCGCTCTCGTCCATCGACCTGACGTCGACACCACCTCTCGGGCAGGAGTGGGGAACCCACCGACGGCACCCGCCGTCACCGCACCGCCGGCCAACCCTGGCTGCGCTGTGCTTGGGGTGAAGTGGCGCACTCGTCCACGGACGCGGCGCAACCGGGCACCTTCTCGCCCGAACCCGACAGCTCACCCCGCAGGCGTGAGAAGGAAGCCAACGCTCATGTCTGCAACCCTCAGGCTGCAGCGCCTCGTCGCGCTGCTGTGCACAGTCCTCGCGACCACCGTCGCACTCCTCGCCGCCACGGCCATCGTGGCACCAGACGCCGACGCCGCTAAGAAGAACAAGATCCGGCACGCGATGCGGGTGGCCAAGCACCAGATCGGCGACCCGTACAACTACGGCTCCGACGGGCCGAACGCCTTCGACTGCTCGGGGCTGACCTACTACGCGTTCCAGGAACGTTCCGGCATCCGCCTCCCGCGCAGCACCGACGCCCAGTACCGCTCCATGCGGCCCATCGCGAAGCACCGGATGCACAAGGGCGACCTGATGTTCTTCCGCAGTGGCGGCGGGATCTACCACGTCGGCATCTTCATCGGCTGGAAGGACCACAAGCGCAGGCTGCTGCACGCCCCCAGCACCGGGCACAGCGTCAACCGCGACCCGGTGTGGACCCGGCAGTGGAAGGCCGCCACCCTGCGTCCCGCCGGCTGAACCGGCACCGGTACGTCTCGGAACCCCGAGCGGCGGGCCGTGACAGCATGACCGCGTGAGCGCACCGCCGAGCATCTC
>Ga0136622_10000125_pt1 | contig 27831 bp, 23 predicted proteins | sample AntDrymUQ4482106_2_FD_104803 | JGI IMG/M metagenome (GOLD analysis project Ga0136622, IMG submission 104803) | Polar desert sand microbial communities from Dry Valleys, Antarctica - metaG UQ448 (21.06) | ecosystem: Environmental > Terrestrial > Soil > Desert | place: Antarctica: Dry Valley...
ATGGTTCTCGAAGAAACGGATGACGCTGCGATACTTTCGCGCTGCCGCGAGCTTGTGCTCGAGGCGCGTGTTCAAGGAGACGGGAGACTGAGCCGCCCTCGCTGCACGAGGTGGGTTTGACGTGCGCTTCGAACTCTCACCTTTCGCTACCGCAGAGACCTGTGTCGCCAAGATGAGAACGCACAGGCCAACGAATAGGGCTTTCAGAATCGAACCTCCTGGTCGACGACAGGGGCGCGGGCCCTTCCACGGGGGCCGCTCGTGTCAAGCGATCGGATCAGGATAGCGGAAGTGGCACGAACTCCCACCGAAAAGCGTTACAAAAATGCTTAGAAGCTGTCACAAGCGTAGCCGCCTGAGCCAACGGCCACCCAGCAGGTGATGGCTGCGGGACAGGGATTCGAACCCCAACTTCCTGGTCCAGAGCCAGGCGTCCTGCCGTTAGACTATCCCGCACCGGCTTCTCGCAGTTTAGAGGATGGCTTCGCGACCCTACGAGCCGTCCGGCCCGCCGATCTCGAGGTGGTAGACGGGGACCAGCCGCTTTTCGGCCTCGGTGTCGATGCGCGCGACGACCTCGACGTACGGCTCCAGCCCGGACCCTCGAAGCTTGGCCTTGAGCAGCCCGTCCACCTGGTAGATGCCGGAGGAGTTGTTCATGACGATCTCGACGCGGATCGGCCGAGTCTGGCCGTCGCCGATGCGGACTTCGTCGATCGCGGCCGCGGAGAGTGAGTGGATGGAGACGGAGCCACGCTCGAACGGGATCCGCGAACGGCCCTTCGCCATGTCCAACGCGTCCGCGACTCGCAGGATGCCGGCCTCCACCGAGAGCGGCTCGCCGTCGGCGCGATGGCTCGTGATCGCCTGCAGCACCTCCGACACGACCACGGTGCGGTCGGGCTCGTCGTAGATGTCCTCGAGCAGCTCCCGCATCTTCGGCTCTGCCAGGAAGAGACTCCAGTCCTCGTGGTCTCGACGATGGACGGACATGCCGATGTCGTGCAAGAGGGAGGCGAGCACGACGACGACCTCGGACTCGTCGGCGGTGAGGCGGTAGTCGTGCACGAGCGAAGGCTGCACGCCGTGCTTCGTCAGCTGCCGAAGGAGCTTGAGCGCGATGTTGGCGACGATCTGGACGTGAACCCACGAGTGATCGTTGATCTCCAGGCGTGCGACCGCGTTCACGTTCGCGACGTGCCACCAGGCTTTGATCTGGTCGTCTGCGCCGATCTTCTCGAGCACTCGGCGTAGCTTTCGGTTGCCACGCGCCGGAACGCGGAGATGCATCGCTGCGACCGCCTCGGTCGGCGTAAGCAATGTCGCATAGGCGCTCTCGAGCGCGATCGACTCCTCGATCACCTCATCGATTGCCTGGTCGGTGTCTCCGTCGCTGCTCATATGCGACCCAGCCTAGATGCTTGCAGGTCAAGCAACGTCCGCCGCCCAATCTCCGTAGAGACGCGTGTACGCGCCTCCCGCCGCCAGCAGCTCGTCGTGCGTCCCTCGCTCGACGATGCGGCCGTGGTCGAGAACGACGATCAGGTCGGCGCGACGGATCGTCGACAGGCGATGCGCGATGACGAACGCCGTTCGGCCGGCAAGAAGATGACGCAGTCCTCGCTCGATTCTCCGCTCGGTCCCGATGTCGACGGAGGAGGTGGCCTCGTCGAGAATGAGGATCTGCGGGGCGGCCAAGAGTGCGCGTGCGAACGCGACCAGCTGTCTCTGTCCCAGCGAGAGCCGGAAACCGCGCTCGCCGAGCTCCGTGTCGTAGCCCTCGGGTAGCTCGGCGATGAACCCGTCCGCGCCGACCGCGCGCGCCGCGTCTTCGACCTCGGATCGACTTGCCTCCGGCCGTCCGAAGGCGATGTTCTCGGCGACCGTTCCCGCGAAGAGGAATCCCTCCTGGGGGACGATCCCGAGCCCGAGTCGGAGCGAGGACTGGGTCACGTCCCGCAGGTCGTGGCCGTCGATGGTGATCCGTCCGTCTCGAGGGTCGTAGAAGCGCGCGAGCAGCTTCGCGATCGTCGACTTGCCCGCGCCCGTGTGGCCCACCAGCGCGACGGTCGTTCCCGGTTGCACGTCGAGCTCGAAGTCGTGCAGAACGTCGGGCAGGTCCGAGTACCCGAAGCGGACGTGGTCGAAGTGGACGTGACCTTCGATCGAAGGCAGCTCACGCGCGTCCGCGGCGTCGACGACCTCCGGATCCTCGTCGAGGACCGAGATGATGCGGTCGAGCCCGGCCGTCGCGGAGAGAAACGTGTTGTAGAGCTGTGACAGCTGCTGGACGGGGTCGAAGAAGTTCGCGAGATAGAGCGTGAAGGCGAGCAGCGTCCCAACCGTGATGCTTCCGTCGATGACGAGCGCGCCTCCGAAGCCGAGGACAATCGCCGTCGCGACCGAGGACAGCACGTCGACGACAGGAAAGTAGACGCCGTTCAGGACGACGGTCTCGTAGTTCGCGGCCTTGTAACCGGCGTTCACGCCGCGAAAGCTCGACTGGCTCGTCGGCTCGCGGGTGAACGACTGCACGACCCTCATCCCCGAGATGTCCTCGGCAAGAGTCGCCGTCACCAGGCCGAGGCGTTCCCGGACGCGTCGGTAGGCGCGATTCGAGCGCACCCGGAACCATGCCGTGGCGCCGCCCATCAGCGGCAAGACGAGCAGCGTCGCGAGCGCGAGCCGCCAGTCGAGGAGGAAGAGCACGACCGCGGTGCCCACGAGGACGAGACTGTTCTGAACGAGGCTCGAAAGGCCGTCGGTGACGAGCTGGTCGAGCGCTTCGACGTCATTCGTGATGCGGCTCACGATCGCGCCCGTTCGATTGCGCTCGAAGAAGCCCAGCGAGAGCCGTTGGAGGTGCTTGAACAGCCGGATGCGGAGATCCGCGAGCGCTCGTTCGCCGACCCAGCCCGTGAAGTAGGTCTGGAGGCCGGAGAGCACGAAGGCCGCGACCCCCGTTGCGAGGAAGGCGATGACCACAAGGGTCAGCGCGCGCAGGTCGCGGTCGCCGATCCCGTCATCGACGGCGAGCTTCGCGAGGTAGGGCGGCAGGAGCGCGACGAGGGTGTACGCGACGAGGGTGACGACCGCGAGCGCCGCCCGTCCGCGATACGGGCGGGCAAGGCGGAAAAGCACGGCGAGCCGGCGCCGCGTCTGTCTCCACGACCAGTCGTCTACCCGGGTGGCGCGCTGGTCAGTGAGATGGCTACCCGCCTGCCAGACCTTCATTTTCCGGCTTTCAGACGGGGCACCCCGGCCCACCACCCACTGCGAGCATATCGCCGGAATCCATACGGATGGGAAACGTGTTCGTGCCGAATGTGTGCCGCTAGCTCGCTCATCCGGCGATCACCTGCTGGAGCAACCCGTGCTCGTGGATCTCCCGGAAGAGCGCGTTCTCGGCGAGGAGCTCCGTCTGCGTCCCGCGCGCGACGATCCGACCGTTCTCGAGCACTGCGATCTCGTCGGCCAGCGCGATCGTGGATAGCCGATGGGCGATGATGATGGTCGTCCGGCCGCGCATGACCTCACGCAGTCCCTCCCGAATCCGAGCCTCGGTGGTCGCGTCCACGGACGCGGTCGCATCGTCGAGAACGAGGATGCGTGGATCGATGAGAAGCGCTCGCGCGATCGCGATCCGCTGGCGCTGGCCTCCGGACAACGTGATCCCGCGTTCGCCTATGACGGTCTCGTATCCGTGCGGAAGGTCATCGACGATGAAGTCGTGGGCCTGTGCTGCACGCGCCGCCGCCTCGACCGCCTCGTGCGGGGCATCCGGTAGGCCAAAGGCGATGTTGTCGCGGACTGAGGCCGAGAAGAGAAACGGATCCTGGGAGATCACCCCGATCTCGCGGCGCAGCGAGCGACGCTGAACGTCACGAACGTCCATACCGTCGACGAGCACGCGCCCTTCCGTCACTTCGTAAAAGCGGGGAACGAGCGCGGCCAGAGTTGTCTTGCCGGAGCCAGTCCGGCCGATGAGCGCGAGAGTGCGGCCGGCCGCGATCTCCAGGTCGACGTCCTCGAGGACGAGGCGGCCAGGCTCGTAGCCGAAGTCGACACGCTCGAAGCGAATGTTTCCGGGCCCGGGCGGGAGTGGCTCCGCTCCGTCGCGGTCTGAGATCTCCTCCGGCTCGTCGAGAACCTCGAAGATGCGCTCGCCCGCAGCGGTCGCTCGCTGGGCCTGACCGACCCACATCCCGAGCATGCGGAGCGGCATCACGAGCATGGCGAGCAACAAGAAGAAGGTGAAGAAGTCGCCCCGCGTCAGGGTCCCGTCGACCACCATTCGCCCGGCGACGAGGAGAACCGCCGCCTGCGCGACGACTGGTAGGAAGCTGAGCAACGGCACGTAAAGCGCTCGCTGACGGTTTGCCGCGAGCGTGCGATCGAAGACCGAGTCGGCGGCTCGCGCGAACTGCTCTCCTCGACGCTCCTCCTGCGCGAACGACTTGACGACGTGCACGCCCACGATGCTCTCCTCCGCCACCGTCGAGACGTCGGCAAGCTTTGCCTGCACGTCGCGCAGCACGGGATGAGAGACGCGGCTGTATCGCTGAGCGATGAGGACGATCGCGGGCGTGATCAAGAGCGCGACGAGAGCGAGCCGCCAGTTGTAGACGAAGAGCACGGCCGAGACGACGACAATCGTCACCACGTGCTGCGCGAAGAAGATGAGCCCGTACCCGAGAAAAAAGCGCACGGATTGCAGGTCAATCGTCGCCCTGGACATGAGCTGCCCCGTCTGGCTCCGGTCGTAGAAGCCGAACGACAGGCGCAGGAAGTGCGCGTACAGCTCGTCGCGCATGTCGTACTCGACCGCGAGCGCCTGCCTGCCCGAGAGTATGCGGCGGCCGAACATGAGCGCGCCGCGCAAGAGCCCGAGCGCCACGATCGCGCCGATCCACAGCATGAGAACCGTTGTGTCTGGATCTTCCCCGTCTAGCTCATTGATGACGAATCCGGCAAGAATCGGCACGAGGATCACCGCCACCTGCGAGGCGATCGCGAGGCCCGACGACACGGCGAGCGAGGCGCGATACGGACGGAGGAACGCGAGCAGGCGGACAAAGGTCCGCCGCGCGGACTGCGGTCGTATGGTGGAGTCCTCCTCTGCCGTCACCCGCTCGTAGGGTACGGATCGTGCTGGAGGCGGTGCCGAACGTTTCCGAAGGGCGAGACGCAGGCGCGATAGAGGAGATCGGACACGCCTTTGCGAGCCGCGCTACGCTCCTCGACGTCCATGCGGACGCGGATCACCACCGCTCGGTGTTCACCCTTGCGGCCGACACCGACCCGCTCGTGGATTCGCTTCTAGCCGGAATCGCCCGCGCGCTCGAACTTGTCGACTTGCGCGCGCACGACGGCGTTCATCCCCGGGTCGGCGCGGTTGACGTCGTCCCTCTCGTCTACCTCGTCCCGTCAGACGTGGCGCGAGCCGAAGACGCCGCGCGCGCCCTCGCCCAGCGGGTCGGAGCCGAGCTCGAGGTTCCCGTCTTCCTGTACGGGACGGTGGGCGGCGGCAAGCGGCCCGCGTTTTTCCGCTCCGGAGGATTGGCGAAGCTCGAGCGGCGCGTCGATGCAGGCGAGCTCCGCGTGGACGCCGGACCTTCGAAGATCGACCCGCGCTCCGGCGCAATCCTCGTCGGAGCGCGGCCGCCGCTCGTCGCCTACAACGTCGTGCTCGGAGGCGCCGATGCCGGCGTAGCGCGTGCGATTGCGGCGTCGATCCGGGAGTCGGGCGGCGGAATGCCTGGGGTGCAGGCGATCGGGCTCGAGCTCCCGCGCTCCGGCCGCGTCCAGGTGAGCATGAACGTGTTCGATCTCGAACGCGCCCCGCTCCATGAGGTCGTGGAGCGAGTTCGACAGGAAGCAACGTGGCGTGGCGTCAAGGTCGTCGACGGCGAGCTCGTCGGTCTCGTACCCGAGCGCGTACTGACCGAGGCGGCCGCGGCCGGCGTCTCCATCCCCGGAGTGGACGAGTCGCTCGTGCTCGAGCGCGCTCTCCGGTCGGCACTGCTCTAAGTGCTCGACCGGAGGCGACGCGCGGCCGTCCTGAGCTCCAAGTCGAGGATCTAAACTCGGGCCGTGTCGCGGTTCCTCGTCCTGACGGGAGAAGACCTCACGCTCGGAGACGTGTGGGACGTCGCCGTTCACGGGGGGAAGGCCGAGATCGCCGACATGGCGAGGGTGAAGATGCGCGCCGCACGGCAGCTCGTCGAGTCGATGAAGGGCGAGAACACCTACGGTGTCAACACCGGCTTCGGGCGCTTCGTCACCGCCCGCATCCCGGAGGAGCTGGCAGACGAGCTCCAGCTTCGGTTGCTCCGAAGCCACGCGTGCGGTGTGGGTGAGCCTTATCCCGACGACATCGTCCGGGCGGCGATGCTGCTCCGCGCGAATGCCCTTGCCAAGGGCTACTCGGGGGCTCGCGTGGAGACCGTGGAACTGCTCGTCGAATGCTTGAATCGGGAGGTCCTCCCAGTGGTTCCCGCTCGCGGGTCGGTGGGTGCGAGCGGAGATCTCGCGCCCCTTGCTCATCTTGCGCTCCCTCTCGTGGGCGAGGGCGAAGCCGTCGTCGAGGGTGAGCGGTTGGACGGGGGAGCGGCGCTTCGACGGGTCGGGCTCGAGCCGATTCGTCTCGTCAGCAAGGAGGGGCTCTCCCTCGTGAACGGGACGCAGTTCATGGCGGCGATGGCTGCGCTCGGCGTGGAGCGGGCGAAGCGCCTCGCTGCGACCGCCGATTGCGCTTGCGCGCTCTCGCTCGAGGCACTTCGAGGATCGGCAACGAGCTTCTCTCCCGCAGTGCACCGTTCCCGCCCGCTGAAGGGACAACAAGAAGCGGCGGCCAATGTCCTGCGGCTGCTCGAAGGATCCGCGATCAGCGAGTCGCATCGCTGGTGCGACAAGGTGCAAGACGCCTATTCCCTCCGGTGCGCCCCGCAAGTGCACGGCGCCTGCCGTGACCTCCTCGACTATGTCGATGCGACCGTGTCGGTGGAGCTGAACGCTGCCACGGACAACCCGCTCGTTCTCGTCGACGAGGGCCAGATCGTGTCGGCCGGGAACTTCCATGGACAGCCACTTGCCTTTGCGCTGGACGTGCTCGCGATGGCGGTCGCGGAGCTCGCGAGCATCTCGGAGCGGCGTACCGAACGGATGGTCAATCCGAGCCTCTCCGACGGCCTTCCACCCTTCCTGGTCGAGGAGGGCGGCCTGAACTCCGGCTTCATGATCCCCCAGTACGTCGCCGCAGCGCTGGTCTCCGAGAACAAGGTGTTCGCCCATCCGGCGAGCGTCGACTCGATTCCGACGAGCGCAGGTCAGGAGGATCATGTGTCGATGGGAAACGCCGCTGGGCTGAAAGCTCTGCGCGTGCTCGACAACGCCGAGCGGACCCTCGCGATCGAACTTCTCGCGGGCGCTCAGGCGGTCGAGTTCCTGGCGCCGCTTCAGCCGGGCGAAGGGGTGCGCGCGGTGCACGACTTCGTGCGCTCGCTCTCGTCCAGGCTGATCGAAGACCGCTCGCTGGCGGCGGATATCGAGCGGGTGGCGACCGCGATCCGAGCGAGAGCGGTCGTTGCCGCTGCGGAAGAGAAGATCGGGGAAGTCGCATGACCGACCTCGCGACGGCCGACGCCACCGTCGAGGCGCTCGCAGGAGATTTGACGCGGATTCGTTCCCCGCGTGGGACGACGCTGAACGCACGCTCGTGGCAGACCGAGGCGCCGCTGCGGATGCTGCTCAACAACCTCGATGCTGAGGTCGCGGAGCATCCGGAGAAGCTCGTGGTCTACGGGGGCACCGGCAAGGCTGCTCGCAACCACGACGCGCTGAAGGCGATCGTGAAAGCACTCCTTCGCCTCGGCGACGACGAGACGCTCCTCGTGCAGAGCGGCAAGCCGGTCGGCATCTTCAGGACGGGGGAGTGGGCGCCGCGGGTTCTCATCGCCAACTCGCTCATCGTTCCGCGCTGGGCCACGTGGGACGAATTTCGGCGACTGGAGGCCGAGGGTCTGACCATGTTCGGACAGATGACCGCCGGAAGCTGGATTTACATCGGCACCCAAGGGATCCTGCAAGGGACCTACCAGACGTTCGCGGCCGCCGGGGAGAAGCACTTCGGGAGCACGGATCTCTCCGGAAGAACGATCCTGACGGCGGGGCTGGGTGGGATGGGTGGGGCCCAGCCTCTGGCGGCGACGATGGCAGGCGCCGCGATCTTGTGCATCGAGGTGGACCCGTCGCGGATCGAGCGCCGACTTGAGACGCGCTATCTGGACGAGGCGTCCGACTCGCTCGAAGAAGCGGTCAAGAGCGTGCGCGCGGCTGCCGCAGAACGCCGCGCCGTCTCGATCGGATTGCTCGGGAATGCCTCGGAGATCGTCCCCGAGCTGGCGAGGCGAGGTGAGCGCTTCGATCTCGTGACCGACCAGACAGCTGCGCACGATCCTCTGAACGGATACGTCCCAGCCGGTCTCGACATGAGCGAGGCGGCAGAGCTTCGCGCAAGCGATCCAGACGAGTACCTGCGGCGGGCGAGCTCATCGATCGCAGCCCACGTCGAGGGCCTCCTCGAGCTCGTCCGGGCAGGCTGCTACGTTTTCGATTATGGCAACAATCTACGAGGGGAGGCCTATGACGCTGGTGTAACGGACGCATTCACATATCCGGGCTTTGTCCCGGCCTATATCCGGCCGCTCTTCTGTCGCGGGGTTGGACCGTTCCGGTGGGCAGCGCTCTCGGGGGACGCTGCGGACATCGACGCGATCGACCTCGAACTCGGGAGGCTCTTTCCGGACGACGTCCTTCTCGGTCGCTGGCTCGAGCTCGCACCCGGTCGCGTCGAGTTCCAGGGTCTACCGGCGCGAATCTGCTGGCTCGGCTACGGCGATCGCGCGCTCGCCGGGCTTGCGATCAACGAGCTCGTCCGTTCGAGCCGCGTGAGCGCACCCATTGTGATCGGGCGCGATCATCTCGACTCGGGCTCGGTCGCATCGCCCTATCGGGAGACGGAGGCGATGCGGGACGGCTCCGACGCGATCGCCGACTGGCCGATCCTGAACGCGCTCTTGAACGTCGCGGCAGGAGCGACGTGGGTGAGCGTCCATCACGGCGGCGGAGTTGGCATCGGCAACTCCATCCATGCGGGGATGGTCGTCGTCGCCGACGGCACAGACGCGGCCGCGGAGAAGCTCGAGCGGGTGCTGACCGCCGACCCGGGAACCGGGGTGATGCGCCACGCCGACGCAGGGTACGAGGAGGCGCTGGACGCCGCGCGTCGCGGCGGGATAGATCTCCCGTCGATTCCTGGGTCGGACTCCCACGCGTGAGTGCTCCCGGCGAGGACGCTCCCGCTCGGCTGTTGATCAGGGACCTCGCACAGCTCGCGACACCCGGCGGGCGAACTGCCCCTTTGCGCGGCGCGGAGTTGGGGGCGGTGGACGTCATCGACGGGGCGTACGTGCTCTGCGAGCAAGGACGGATCACCGACGTGGGGCGGATGCGCGACCTCGCGCCGCTGGCCGGCGAAGTGGAGGAGCTCGACGGGCGAGGTCTCTCGGCGATTCCGGGACTGGTCGATTGCCACACGCACGCCTGCTTCGCGGGCGACCGGGTGGGAGAGTTCGCGCTCCGCGCCTCCGGGGCCGGCTACGAAGAGCTGCACGCGGCGGGAGGCGGCATCCTGTCGACGGTTCGCGCGACTCGGGACGCGGGCGAGGCCGGGCTCGTTGCCTCGCTCGAACGTCACGTCGCCTGGATGCTCCGCTCGGGAACGACGACGTTCGAGGCGAAATCGGGATACGGGCTCGATCGTGAGACGGAGCTCGCGCAGCTCTGCGCCATCCGAATGGCTGGCGGAGTTCCGACGTGGCTCGGCGCTCACGCGGTCCCTCCGGAGTTCACCGATGCGGGCGCCGCTACCTATGTCGACTTCCTGCTCGCGGAGGTGCTGCCCGACGCTTCTCGGATCGCCGAGGCAGCGGACGTCTTTCTCGAGCGCGGCGCGTTCGGAGTCGAGGATTCGCGACGCTATCTCCAGGCGTGTCAGGAGGCTGGCCTCGCGCTCCGGTTGCACGGAGATCAGTTCACCGAGGCCGGAGCGATTCCGCTCGCAATCGAGCTCGGAGCGCGCTCTGTCGATCACCTGGAAAGCACCGGTCTCGCCGGTATCGCCGCCTTGTCCGCAAGCGATGTCGTCGGCGTCCTGCTACCGGCGAGCGCGCTCTTCCTCGGACGCCCGATGCCACCGGGCCGGGCGCTCGCCGATGCCGGCGCCGCTGTGGCGCTCGCGACGGACTTCAACCCGGGAAGCGCGTTCTGCGAGAGCCTGCCGCTCATCTGCTCGCTTGCCTGCACGCAGCTCGGGCTGAGCCCAGAGCAGGCGCTCACCGCTTGCACCGTGAACGCCGCGCATGTGCTCGCACGCGCCGACCGAAAGGGACGGCTCGCTCGAGGCTACGACGCCGATATCGTGCTCGTCGGCGCGGACGACTGGCGACACCTCGCGTATCACCTCGGTGGCCCAGTTGTGCACACGGTGCTCCGAGCCGGCCAGATCGTCCACTGAATGCACGGCGCGGCGGATGACGCGACACAGCGCGCCGGGATCGCCACCCCCTTGTGCACAGGCTCGTTAGCCTGCACGAGGGGCAAGCGCGTCCTCCGGCCTGGTCGTGACCGCCCCGGACCGCGCGTCAACTCCCGTTCAAGCATCCGGAACAGCCGGGCATAATCGTGGCATGCCGACCCGTAAGCAGCGTCGCCGCCGAGCGAAAGAGCACCGGCACGAGTACGTCTGGGAGGATGCCGAGGGGAACGAGCTGGACGCGGAGGAGGTTCCCGCCCGGAAGACCGGTTCGCAGTCGCAACGAAGCGCCTCTCCCCGATCGGGCCGAGAGGCGCAACCCCCGTCATGGCGCCGGACCCTCAAGCGAGGCCTCATCTTCGCCCCGATCATGTTCGTCACGGTCATGCTGCTCTCGAGCGATCTGGCGCTTGCCAACCAGCTGATCCAGACTGCCTTCATCGTCGCCATCTTCATCCCGTTCAGCTACTTCCTGGACGGGGTCATGTGGCGGTCGTTCAAGAAGCGGGAAGCCCGGCGCGAGTCGGGCAAGAGCTGACGTCCGGTCGATGGCGCTCGAAGTCGACCAGCTCTCGCTCGGACCGCTCGGCACGAATTGTTACGTGGTTCGAACCGACGCCGCCTCCGAAGCCGTGGTCGTCGATCCGAGCGGGGACGCGACCGAGCTGCGGCTCTCGCTCGCCCGGCTGAAAGCCCGCTGCGCCGGAATTCTGGTGACCCACGGGCATTGGGACCACCTGCTTGGCGTCGCCGAGCTCGCCGAGGGTACGGGGGCGCCCGTGCACATGTCCGAGGGTGAGCGGTTGCTGCTCGAGAATCCGAGCCGCTTCACGCCGTCCGGAATCTCCCTGCGCCCGTACACGCCGGACGTTCTGCTCCGCGGCGGGGAGACGGTCGACGTCGCTGGGATCGCGTTCGACGTCCTCTCCGTGCCGGGTCACTCTCCCGCTCACCTCGCCTACCACGCGGACGGCAGCCTCTTCTCGGGCGACGTTCTCTTTGCCGGCTCGGTGGGGCGCACCGACCTTCCTGGAGGAGATTGGGACACGCTCATAGCCTCGATTCGCTCGCTCGTCGACGCGCTGCCGCACGACACGGTGGTCTACCCAGGGCACGGTCCTGCGACGACCCTTGGAGACGAGCTCGCGCGCAATCCCTTCCTGGCCGAATTGCGCGCGGAGCGGACAGTTTGAACTCACCGACGAAGATCGAGCGGCCGCGCGGGACGCACGATGTCGTCCCGGCGGAGCAGCCGCTCTGGCGCCTCGTCATCGGGGAGGCCGAGCGGCTGTGCGCGCTGTACGGCTACAGACCGATCATCACGCCCGTCTTCGAGGACACGGCGCTCTTCGAGCGTACTTCCGGCGCGGGCTCGGATGTCGTGCAGAAGGAGATGTACACGTTCGAGGATCGAGGCGGCCGCTCCCTCACCCTGCGGCCTGAAGGGACAGCTCCAATCTGCCGCGCCTACGTCGACCACGGCATGCATCGCGAGCCGCAGCCGGCGAAGCTGTACACAGTCGGCCCCATGTACCGGTACGCAGCACCGCAGAAGGGGAGATACCGGGAGCACTGGCAGCTCTCGGTGGAGGCGATCGGATCCGACCATCCGTCGGTCGACGCCGAGGTGATCCAGCTCTACCACGCTCTCCTGAGGCGTCTTGGCGTATCCGAGTGTGCGCTGGCGCTGAACTCGATCGGCTGCCGCGAGTGTCGTCCCGCGTATCTCACGCGCCTGAACAACTGGCTCGCGGCAAATCTCGAGCGATTGGACGCGCCCACTCGGGAGAAAGCCGCGGCGAGCCCGCTACGCGTCTTCGACAACTTCGACGCAAAGCCGGCGGCCGTGCAGGAGGCACTCGAGAGCGCGCCCAAGATCGGGGAGTCGCTGTGCGAGGCCTGCAGGGAGCACTTCGAGGCAGTCCGGCACGATCTCGACGCGTGCGGCGTCCCGTACGAGATCGTCCCGACGCTCGTCCGAGGCCTCGATTACTACACGCGCACGACCTGGGAGTTCGTCGGCCCTGACGAGGGAGCGCAGAGCGCGCTCTCCGGTGGCGGACGCTACGACGGCCTCGTTCAGGAGATCGGCGGGCCGGCCATTCCAGGGGTCGGTTTCGGCGCGGGGATCGAGCGTCTTGTGCTGGCAGTCGAGCACGCGGGTGTCCAGGCGAGCCCTTCGGGGACAGACGTCTTCCTCGCTGCCGCCGAAGGCGCCTCGCGGGAGCTCATCGCGGCGTGGCTCGGCGAGCTGAGAGCGCGAGGTGTCACGAGCGACACGGACTACGCCAGACGCTCGTTGAAGGGCCAGCTGACCCAGGCCACGCGCGTCGGGGCAGCGACGGTCGTCCAGGTTCGAGCCGATGGCGCCACGGTGCGCAGGCGAGGGCAGAAAGACGAAGAGGTAGCACTCGACGACGTCCTCGCCAGGTTGACTTCGTGAGCTGGCGGGACGCGATGTGCGGCGAGCTCCGCACCGGGGACGTGGGCCGGACGACGACCCTCGCCGGCTGGGTCTCACGCCGTCGCGACCACGGTGGGTTGGTCTTCGTCGACCTCCGCGACCCGACCGGGCTCATGCAGCTCGTCATCAACCCCGAGCGCGCGCCCGCCGCCACCGAGCTCGCGAAGGAGATCCGCAACGAATTCGTGTTGCAGGTCACCGGAGAGGTCGTCGCGCGCGCTCCCGAGACGGTGAACCCGAACATGGCGACAGGAGGGGTCGAACTGCAGGTCGCCGAGCTCGAGATCGTCTCGCGCTCGACGCCGCTCCCGTTCCAGCTCGACGAGGAGGGAGTCGACGAGTCTCTACGCCTGCGCTATCGCTGGCTCGACCTGCGCACCGAGCGGATGCAGCGCAACCTGCGTCTCGGCGCCACCGTCGTCTCGGCAATCCGACGGTCGATGGAGGAACAGGGGTTCATCGACGTCTGGACGCCTGGACTCACGCTCGGAACCCCCGAAGGAGCTCGTGACTTCCTCGTCCCGGTCCGCCTGCAACCGGGAACCTTCTTCGCGCTCGCGCAGTCGCCACAGCTCTTCAAGCAGGCGCTGATGGTCGGCGGCTTCGACCGCTACTACCAGATCGCCACCTGCTGGCGGGACGAAGACCTCCGCGCCGACCGGCAGTTTGAGTTCCGCCAGCTCGACCTCGAGCTCGCGTTTCCCATACGCGAGGACGTCCTCGAAGTGCTGGAGCGAGTCGTCGTCGCGTCGTTCGAGGCGCTCGACCGCGAGCCTCCTCGGCGCCCGTTTCCGCGGATCTCGTACGCCGACGCGATGCTGCGGTATGGATCCGACAAGCCGGACCTCCGCTTCGGGCTCGAGATCCAGGACGCGACAGAGGTCACCCGCGGCTCCGACTTCGGGGTCTTCGCGGGGGCGCCAGCCGTGCGCTTTCTCGTCGTGCCGCAGGCGCTCTCGCGAGGCGACCTCGCCAAGCTGGAGACCTTCGCGAAGGAGTGGGGCGCGAAAGGGCTCGCGTATCTCATCTGTGGTCCGGACGGCGACGTTCGCTCACCGATCGTGAAGTTTCTCTCCGAGGCGGAGCTCGGCGCGTTCGCCGCACCGCCCGACTCGACTGTCCTTCTCGCCGCTGACGAGCTCCCAGGTGTCGAGCGCGTGCTCGGCGCGCTCCGCCTCCACCTCGGCCGCGAGCTCGGACTTGTCGACGAGACGCGGGAGGTGTTCCATTGGATCCTCGACTTCCCGCTCTTCCAACCCGACCACGAGACCGGCCTCTGGACGTTCGTGCATCACCCGTTTACCGGTGCACTCGAAGGCCACGAGGAGCTCATCGAGGATGATCCCGCAAAGGCCCTCAGCCAGCACTACGACCTGATCTGGAACGGGTGGGAGCTCGGCTCGGGCTCGATCAGGATCCATCGCTCGGACGTGCAGCAGCGGGTCTTCTCGGCCATGGGCATGACCGGGGACGAGGCGAACGCGAAGTTCGGCTGGTTCCTCGAAGCCCTGCAGATGGGCGCGCCGCCACATGGGGGATTCGCGCTCGGCCTCGACCGGTTCGTCGCGCTCCTCGCGGGCGAGCCGAACATCCGCGAGGTCACGGCGTTTCCGAAGGTGTCGAGCGGGTCGGATCCGCTAACGGGCGCGCCGTCGGCCATTCCGTCCGCGGTGCTCGGGGAGTTGGGGATCCGACTTCTGGAGGAGTCCAGATAGCGCCACTGCACGACCGTCGACCCGGAGCGCAAGACAAGCGGCGCATTCGTGTCCTCGAACCGGCGTCCACGGACGTCCACTTGGCAGAACGACTTCCAATTGGCGCACTCTTGGCACGAAGACGGCGGAGGTTCGTGATCAAATCCTCGCTACGCTGACCACAGGGATCTCGGGGATCCCCTGGGGGCGGTTGGGGCGGGAAAATCGCCGAGGCTGCGCCGCACCCGCACATGTGCCCGCTCGCTCAGCCGACCTGATCCGCCACACTTACGCATGTGATCGATCTCTTCGCGCACCGCCTACTCGTTCTCGGAGGCGTTGCCCTGCTCGCGTGCGTCATCGCGCTTGCCGTTGTCGAACGGCGCTCGCAAGAGGACGGAGCTGCGGCGCTCGCGAACGCGACTGCGCCGGCGAGCTGGAACGCGGCTTTCGCCGGCTCCCGTGGGCAGACGGGCGACGCCGAGCGCACGACGTGTGGCCAAGTCCTGGCCGCGACGGCGCTCGGCGTTACTCACCCGGTGCTCCCGTGCGGTGCGAAGATCGTGCTCCGGAACGGTGAGAGGGTGGTCCTGAGCGAGATCGTCGATAACGCGCTCGTCGAGCCCGGACGGCAGCTCGAAGTCACCGAGGCCCTCGCACGCATTCTCCGCCTCAAAGGAACGTCGGAGATCGAGTGGCGGTTCGCCACCGAGGCGACCGGCTAGCCGAACGGCCATGTCGCAAAGGCCGCCCTGCCTCGCGATCGGCGATCCATTACGTTAAAAGCGGTAACATAGGCGCGCTCGACCCTGTGCGTGGCCTCGGTCCAAACGTGAACCAACACACACGTGAAGGGAGCCGGCGTCGGGGATAGGCGTTGCCGACGCCCCGCACGGCACCCACCTGGCGATGCCAGGTTCTCGGGGGCCGGGGCATCACCGGCAGGGTGGAGCACTTTGGTTCCGCGTGGGGGAACATGCATCTACCCTGACCTCATGCCAACTCTGGAGGTCATCGGTGACGCGACGCGCGGCGGTGAGTGGGCGGTCGTGCGTCTTCTCGTCGACGGAGATCGGATCGTGAGCGCCGACCCGCAGGGCCTTGATCGGTCGCTCGACGGTTTGACCCTGCTCGAGGCCGCCGCTGTGGGCGGCGAGCCGCTCGCGGTGGATGCGCTTGCCACCGCGCTCGGCCAGGTTTTTCGGGCGAGCCCGCGACCAGGGCGGGTGGCCGTCGCGATGAGCGGCGGGGTGGATAGCGCCGTCACGCTGCTCCGCGCGGCGCCGAACGCCGTGGGCGTCACGCTTCGTCTCTGGCAGGACCCGGCCGGCCCGTCCTCCGAGCGTGCCTGTTGCTCCTCGGAAGCGGTCGGCGCGGCGCGTGCCACCTGCCATGCGCTGGGGGTGCCGCACGTCACGCTCGACCTGCGCGAGGAGTTCCGGGTGACCGTCGTCGACCCGTTCGTCGCCGGCTACGCGGCCGGCGATACTCCGAATCCGTGCGCGCGCTGCAACGGCGTGTTCCGGTTCGATGCCCTGCTCGCATTCGCGTGCCGCGCGGGCGCCGAGACCCTTTGGACAGGGCACTACGCTCGCGTCGTTGAGAGGGACGGACGGCTCCTCGTCGGCACGGCTACCGACAGCGCGAAGGATCAGTCCTACATGCTCTCGACGCTCGACCCGAGCGTGCTCGGCCGGGTGCGTTTCCCGCTGGGGGAGCAGTCGAAGGACGACACGCGAGCCGAGGCGGCCAGCGCGGGCCTCGCTGCGGCGACGCGTCCGGAGAGCCAGGAGGCCTGCTTTCTCGCGGGTGACGACTACCGGCGGTTTCTCGAGCGGCAGGGTCTGCCTCGAGCCGACGGCGAGATCGTCGACGAGCGCGGGACGGTTGTAGGCCGGCACAACGGTTACTGGGCCTTCACCGCCGGCCAGCGTCGCGGTCTCCGCATCGCGGCAGGGCGTCCGCTCTACGTCCTGCGCACCGACCGTGCGACGAACGCGGTGGTCGTCGGCGACCGCGAGGCGCTTGCCGTGACCAGAGTCGAGGCAGACGGGCGTCTCTACATCCCCGTCGAGCAAGCCCAGGCAAAGCTGCGCTATCGCTCGGCGCCCGTGTCCTCGCGGGTCGCGGCCGCTAACGGCGGCTTCAGGCTCGAGCTCGAGGGACCCGCGCACGGAGTCGCGACCGGCCAGGTCGCGGCGCTCTACGACCGCGAGACGGTGGTCGGCGCAGGCGTCATCACCCACGTCGAGTAGACGGCGCTGTCGTGATGCTCGATCGGAAATTCACGGCGGGCCGGATTGCGGTCACTACACGGCGCCGGATCGCCACCCTCCGTCGCCGTCCAGGCTCACTTGCCTGCACGACGAGTGAGCGCGTCGCCCGGCTTGTTCGTGACGCACCCAGCTGCGCCCAGTTCCCGATCAAGCATCTAGGATCCGCCGGGTGAGTGTCCTAGCCTCGACCTCCGGCGACATCCTCGACTACGCGCTCGCCGCGTTCTTCATCTTGAGCGGACTCGGCCTCGCCTACATGCTGGCACGGCTCGGCGGCACCTTCGGCCGGCTCTCCTCCTTCATCCAGGGCACCGAGCGGGACCTCCTGCCGGTGATCGTCAAAGCAGGCGGTACCGTCGATCGCGTCAACGAACAAATCGTGAAACTCGACGTGGTGACCGACAGCGCCGTGTCCATGGCGGACAGCGCGGATACCGCTGTGCGGGCGGTCTCGACCGCGCTCACGACTCCTGTGAAGAAGGTCACCGGACTTGCTGCGGCGGTCTCTCACGGGTTTTCCGCCTTTCGCGCGCGACACGACGTCGGCGAGGCGGTCGCGGTCGCAAAGGAGGCGGCCGCGCGCCGCGAAAGCGAGCTGGATGACGAGCTCCGCGGCGCAGGGCGCAAGTCGGCGGAGTAAGCGAGGCGCGAAACGGAGGCGGAGCCGCTGCGAAGCGGCGGCCCTCAGGGATTTACGCGCGATCTTGCGCCAAGGCTAGGAGCCCTGCTCGTAGAATCCGGTGATGCGAACCACCGCTGAGCTGCGCGAGGCGTTCCTTGCGTTCTTCGAGGAGAAAGGCCACCTGCGGGTGCCGTCTGCCTCGTTGGTCCCGCGTGCGGACGACCACTCGACGCTCTTGACGAGCGCCGGTATGCAGCCGCAGATGCCCTACTTTCTCGGGCGCGAGGATCCGCCCGCGCTCTTGACGACGGCGACGCAGAAGGTGTTCCGGACACCGGACATCGATGACGTCGGCCTCGACACGTACCACCTGACCTTCTTCGAGATGCTCGGCAACTTCTCGTTCGGGCAGTACTTCAAGCGGGGCGCGGTCGAGCTCGCGACCGAGTTCATCCGCGAGCGGATGCAGCTCGACTGGGATCGCATCTGGGTGACCGTCCACGCCGGCGATCCACAGCTGAAGCTCGGCCCCGACGAGGTCGCGATCGAGCTTTGGAAGAAGGTCGGGATGCCTGCCGAGCGGATCGTTCCGCTCCCGAGCTCCGAGAACTTCTGGTCGGTCGGCGGGCCGGGGCCGTGCGGGCAGGACTCGGAGATCTACTGGGACTGGGGCGAGCAAGCAGGCTGTGGGAACGCCGACTGCGCGCCGGGCTGCACGCGCTGCGAGCGCTTCCTCGAGTTCTGGAACCTCGTCTTCATGGAGTTCGAGCAGCGCTCAGACGGCACGCTGACGCGGCTGCCAACGCAGAACATCGACACGGGGATGGGCCTCGAGCGGGCAGCCCGGATCCTCCAGGGCGTCCCATCCGTCTACGAGACCGACGGGTTCAGGCACATCATGGACTGGATCGCGTCCGAGTCCGGCGTCGCGTACGGCGACTCGCCCGAGGCGACGAAGGCGCATCGCATCCTCGCCGACCACGGCCGTGGGATGACGTTCCTCGTCGGCGATGGTGTGACGCCCTCGAACGAGGGTCGCGGATACGTGTTGCGGCGGATCATTCGCCGCGCCGTGCTTCAGGCCCGGCGGATTGGCCTGAGCGGTGTCTACCGGCTGCCCGCAGTGGTGGTCGGGCAGATGAGCGGCGCGTATCCGGAGCTCGACGATCAACAAGCCGACATCGAACGCGTGGTTCGCGCCGAGGAGGAGCGGTTCGGAGAGACACTCGAGCGCGGGATGCGGTTGGTCGACGATCTCGAGGGCAGCGACGCCGTTTCGGGCGAGGAGGCTTTCACGCTCGCTGCGACCTACGGGTTTCCCCTCGAGCTCACCGTCGAGCTTGCGGGCGAGCGCGGGCAGGTGGTGGATGTTGACGGCTACACGGCGGAGATGGAGCGGCACCGCGAGATCTCGCGCGCAGCGGGTGGGGCTGAGACCCAACGTGCAGCCGAGTTCGCACGGGAGGCCGGGTTCGCGTCCGAGTTCGTGGGCGATCGCAAGCACGATGTGTTGACGCAGATCGGCGCTCTCGAGGAGCACGAGGACGGCCTCTTCCTCGCCAAGCTGCGGGAGTCGCCGTTCTATCCAGCGGGTGGCGGCCAGGTGTCGGATCAGGGCTGGGTCGAGCTCGACGCCGACGCGGAGACGCGCGGAGAGCTCGTCGATGCCTACCGCTTCGACTCCGACCAGGCCTTGCTTCTTCGTGGCACGGGTTTCGTTGCGGGCGACAGCGTCCGGGCTGTCGTCAGCTGGATCGCCCGGCTTCCGACGATGGCGAACCACACCGGTACGCATCTGCTGCATCAGGCGCTTCGCGAGGTGCTCGGTGATCACGTGCTGCAGGCGGGCTCCGCGGTCCGTCCGGACAAGCTCCGTTTCGACTTCACGCATGGCCAGGCGCTCAGCTCCGAAGAGCGGGACGAGGTCGAGCGCCGCGTCAACGAGAAGATCTTCGAAGGTCTGCCGGTGCACGTCTTCGAGACGCCGATCGAGGAAGCCCGCCGGCTCGGCGCGATGATGCTCTTCGGAGAGAAGTACGGCGACATCGTGCGCGTCGTCGAGATCCCGGGCTACTCCGCGGAGCTCTGCGGCGGGACACATGTGCGGTCGACCGCCGAGATCGGGGCCTTCGTCATCCTTTCCGAGGGCTCGATCGGATCCGGCGCGCGGCGTATCGAGGCGGTCACCTCGGGTGCTGCCTGGGCCTACTTGCGCGAGCGCTCACGAGAAGCCGACGAGCTACGGACGGAAGTGGCGGAGCTGCGAAAGGGTGCACGTACGAAGCCACCGGCTGCGGCAGCGATCGCGACCGCTCCTGAGCCGATGGTCAAGATCCAAAGCGGGGTCAACGTCATCGTGCAATCGGTCGACGGTTTCGACGCCGACGGGTTGCTCGATCTTTCAGACCGCTTCAAGCAGCGCCATGCGCCGGCCGCCATCGTCCTCGGCTCGCGCGACAACGGAACGGTTCATTTGGTGGCGAACTTCGACGCGGCGGTGGCTGAGCAGATCAGCGCGTCGGATGTCGTCCGTCAGGCGGCCGCCATCGTCGGCGGCGGCGGCGGGGGACGCCCGACGATGGCACGCGCGGGCGGCAAGGATCCGGAAAAGCTGCCGGAGGCACTGGCGGAGGCCGAGCGCCTCATCCTGAGCGCGCTGTGAAGATCCTTGCGCTCGACTACGGCGCCGCGCGGACCGGCGTCGCCGTCTCGGATGCGACCGGAACGATCGCGAGGCCGCTCGAAGTCGTCGAGCGGGCGGCGACACCGGATGGGTTGGCGCGCGTGCGCGAGATCGTTTCCGAGCAGGAAGCGGAGTGCGTCGTTGTCGGACTTCCGCTGACACTGCGCGGAGAGCGTGGGAGGCAGGCGCTCGAGACCGAGGAGTTCGTGCACGCGTTGCGCGCTCACCTCGAAGTTCCCGTCGAGAGCTACGACGAGCGTTTTACGACAACCCTCGCGGCAGGAGCTCCGGGTTCCGCCCCCGAGGACGCGCGCGCAGCTGCGCATCTCCTCGAGAGCTATCTCATGCGGATGGGTGCGCGTTGAGACTGGCGCTCGCCGCAGGGATCCTGCTGATGGCTGTTGTCGTCGGCGGGTGCCGGCACGAGGACCCCCCGCCGGCCCCGGTGAAGACGACGCCACCGCTGGCGCGCCTGCAGATCATCTTTCCCGAGGGGTTCACGCGCCGCGAGATGGTCGAGCGCGTCGGCGCCGTGCGCGAGATCGCCATCCGAAAGCGGAGGGTCACGCCACGGCTGACGGCCCGTGGCTACGGGCGAGCGAGCGAGCGTGCCATGCCTCCGGCCGAGTTTCGGAAGGACTGGTCACGAACCCGCTCCAGCGAAGGCTTCCTGTTCCCGGCGACGTACGAGTTCACGAAGCTCACAACCTCGGAGAAGCTCGTCTCGGACCAGCTCGCCCTCTTTCGGCGGCGGTGGCGGAGCGTCGATCTCCGCTACGCGAAGTCGAAGAACCTGACGCCGTATGACGTGCTCATCATTGCGTCGATGATCGAGAAGGAGTCGGTCGCGCCCGAGGAGCGCCGCCTCGTCTCGGCCGTGATCTACAACCGGCTCCGAAATGGAATGCCGCTGGGGATCGACGCGACGATCCGTTACGGGAGGAATGTCCCAGGGACCGAGTCCTTGAAGGAGTCGGACCTCGAGAGCGACAGCCCCTACAACACGAGACTGCGACTCGGCCTGCCGCCGACGCCGATCTCGAACCCGGGGCTCGCGTCGATCCGCGCGGCGGCGAAACCCGCACGCGTCGACTACCTCTTTTTCGTCCGCAAGCCGGACGAGGTGCACCACTTCTTCACGGCCAGCGAGTCCGAGTTCTTCCAGAAGAAGTGCGAGTACGGCTTCGGCTGCTGACCCACGGCGGCCGGCGACCTCTAGGCCGCCGGCCGCGGTGATTGACTAGAACGGAATTCGCTCCCAAGAGAAGAAGGCACTCGAGCGCGGGTCGACGGAGAGCTTCAGCCACTCATCTCCGGTCGCGGAGCCCTCGACGACGATCCTGGTGACGCTCGGCGCCCCGGCGAAGGGGTTGTCGACGACGAACTGGTGCGAATCCCCTTGCAACAGTAGGACGGGCCCGTCGAACGCTGCCGAGCGCGCCTCGATGCGGGCAAGGATGTCCTTGAAGCCGGCGAGGCTCGCGTTGCCGAACTCGAACGTGTCCGCCTGCATCAGCAACACCACACCGCGCGCGCCGTTCTCCTCGGCCGCGTCGAAGGTCTCTTCGATCCACGCGAGCGTCGTTGCGATCCGGGCGTTCGCTTCGGCGAGTTGCGCGGCCGTCGGCGCAGACAGGCCCGTCCACGGCGCGAGGCTGTTGTTCGACCCGACGACGTGGAGCGCCGAGAAGACTGCTTTCGACTGCATCCAAAGAACGTTCTCCGGGTAACCCGATTGCGCGAGCACGTGCTTCTTCCGTCCGCCTTGAGTCACGCCGGGCTCGGGGAAGAAGATCTCGCGGATCTTGGCCAGCCGCTCGAGCGGGTCGTATGCGCCGTTGTTGGCGCGGTGGCAGTCCGTCCATTCGTTGTCCCCCGGCGTGTACACCAGCGGGTCCTTGAAGGCGTCGAAGAACCCGGCGATCTGAAGGAAATAGTCGTTGTCACATCTCGTGCTGCCACTCTTGATGTCCCCAAGATGGACAACGAGGTCGACCTTAGGGTCCCCGTTGATGTCCTCGACCCAGGAAGGAAACGCAGCGACTTGCGCGGCGTTGTACGGGAGGTCGCCGATGACGGCGAGATCGAGTGGATTCGCGGAGCCGTTGTTGATCGGTTTGCCGTTGCCTGCCCCCGCGCCGAGCGCGGTCACGAGCGCGACGACGAATGCGGCGAGAGCCGTAGTCGAGCGTTTCATCTGTTCCCCTCCTTGATCGAAATGGCGCTCCGACCGTACGCCGCCCCGCGTGGAGTGCGGGTCAAGGCCTCGTGGAGAACTCGACTCGATCCGGTGAGCGACTCGAACTCGTCTGCGGAGATACTTTCGCGGCGTGCCTAGCTACTACCAAGATCCCGAGGCGCCGACTCCGAACCGTCCCTTGAAGGTCGGCGTGTGCTTCATCGTGGAGATGGACGGAGGCATCCTCGTCGACAGGCGGGAAGACGACGGATCCCTGGCGTTCACAGGCGGCACGCTGGAGGACGGCGAGTCGGTGGAAGATGCGCTGGCACGCGAGCTCTTCGAAGAGACAGGGCTCGAGATTTTGCGCGCAACATTCCTCGGTGTCTTCTCCGACCCCAGCCGGATCGTCGAGTACAGGGACGGCTCGATCCACCGTGTCCTATCGTTGGCATTCGTCGTCGTTCCCCGATCAGGCACGAAACCGCGCGTAAGCGACGAGTCGCTCGAGCTTCTCGTGGTGTCGACGGATCGGCTGCGCGAGCTCCCGCTCTGGCCCGCTCATCGTCCGATTCGCGACGCCTACCTCGCCTCCGAAGGCAACGTCGTCGTCGCGTGATCCAGATCTCCGGGAAAACCCGGCTGGTCGGACTTCTCGGCTGGCCGGTCGACCATTCGCTTTCACCGCAGATGCAGAACGCCGCGTTCGCGGCGGTCGGGCTCGACTGGGCATACGTTCCGCTGCCGACGCCGCCGGAGCGCCTCGAGGAGGCCATGCTGGGTCTCCGCGCACTCGGCTTCGTCGGCGCCAACGTCACAACTCCGCACAAGCTTGCAGTCCCACGACTTTGCGAAACGAACGCTCCCTCCGTGAACACCCTTGTCGTCAGCGATGCACGGATCGAAGGGTGGACGACGGATGTGGCCATTCTCGCGGGACTTGCGACCGAGAACGCCGTGATCATCGGCGACGGCGGCTCGGCCACGGCTTTCGCGGAGGCGTTGCCCGGGGCACGCAGGTACTCGCGGCGGACCGAATGGCCGCCGAACGTCGAGGGCGCCGATCTCGTCGTCAACGCGACCTCCGTCCGCAACGAGGTCCTCGTCGAGCTCGGACCCGAGCAGACCCTCGTCGATCTCCCGTATCCGGAGACCGCGACCGCGGCTGCCGCAATCCGCGCGGGTGCGACGGTCATCGGAGGACTGGACGTCCTCGTCGCGCAGGGAGCCGCCTCGTTCGAGCTCTGGACCGGGGTGCCAGCGCCGGTCGAAGTGATGCGAACAGCCGTCGGAGCCAAGTAACAGTCTGTTACTTGGGCGGTCTACGCTTGCAGACGTGACGCTCGAGCTTCGAACCGCGGGTGAGTCGCACGGGCCTGCGCTCGTGGCCATCGTGAGCGGTCTCCCCGCCGGTCTGCTCCTCGATCGCGACGCCATCGACCATGATCTCGGCAGGCGCCAAGCGGGCTACGGCCGGAGCCCACGGCAGAAGCTCGAGCAAGACCGGGTGGAGGTGCTCGCCGGCCTGCGTCACGGCCGGACCCTCGGCTCTCCGCTTGCGCTCGTCATTCGCAACCGCGATCACGAAAACTGGGCGTGGGGGATGAGCCCGTGGCCGCCCGACGGCGCGGCGACCGGCAAGGGGACGATGCCTGTCACGCTTCCCAGGCCGGGCCACGCGGACCTCGCGGGCGCGCTCAAGTACGGGCACGACGACACGCGCAACACGCTCGAGCGGGCAAGCGCGAGGCAGACCGCGGTGCAGGTCGCCGCAGGAGCGGTGGCGAAGGCGCTGCTGCGAGAGATCGGGGTGACGGTCGTAGGGAGTGTCCTCGAGATCGGCGGGCAAGCGACCGAGGTGGAGTGGCAGCGGGCGACCGACGCCGCACGGGAAGATCGCGACACCCTCGGCGGCGTCGTCGAGGTGGTCGCCGAGGGAGTTCCACCCGGTCTCGGCTCCTACGCCGAGAAGGAGACGAGGCTGGACGCGCGGCTGGCTGCCGCGGTGATGGGGATCCAAGCCGTGAAGGGCGTCGAGATCGGCGAGGGGTTTGCACTCGCCCGCGTCCGGGGATCGGAGGCGCACGACGAGCTCGACCGCGACCGCACTCGAGGAACCAACCGCGCCGGCGGAATCGAGGGCGGCGTGACAAACGGCGAGCGGGTCGTCGTCCGCGCCGCGATGAAGCCGCTGCCAACGCTGATGCGCCCGCTTCGCTCGGTCGACCTCGAGACAGGCGAGCCCGGCGAGGCGCTCGTCGAACGCAGCGACGTGCAGGCGGTGGAAGCGCTTGCCGTCGTCGCCGAGGCGGCGGTCGCCTGGGAGCTCGCACGCGCGGCACGGGAGAAGTTCGGCGGCGACGCGCTTGCCGACTTCCTCGCTGCGCATACCGCGTATCTGGAGCGCATCCGTTGGGTTCCGAACGCGGGTTCCGTCAGGTGATGTTGTCCTCCCCCCGGCGAGCGAAAGGCAAGCCAGGCAAGGACGCAGGGAGCATCCATATTCGCGATATGGATGCGACTGAGGACGCAGCATGGCGCCGCCTTGCAGCCGCCGGGGGGAGGGAGGACATTGCCTGACGGAACCCTCAACGCGCTCGATCGTCATCTCGCTCTCGTCGGATTCATGGGCGCGGGGAAGTCGACGCTTGGGCCCGAGCTCGCGGAGCGGCTCGGTCGGCCCTTCGTCTCGGTCGATCTCGTTGTCGAAGAACGGACCGGCGTGACAATTGCGGAGCTCTTCGCCGAGCGTGGCCAGGAGGCTTTCCGCGAGCTCGAGGAGCGGGTCGCGATCGAGATCCTCACGCGTCGCCTCCCCGCAGTCGTCGAGCTTGGGGGTGGCGCGCTAGGAGCCGAGCCGACGCGGATCGCCCTTGCCGAGCACGCTTTCACGGTTCTCCTGGAGACGACGCCCGACGAGGCATGGGAGCGGGTCTCTCCGGAGGATCGCCCGCTCGTCCGCGACCACGCGGCATTCCGGACGTTGTTCGAGGAGCGCACACCGCTCTACGAAGCGGTCGCCGACGGGCACGCCCGCGATCTCGACGGCGTGGTGCTGGCCGCTTCCGGAATCCACATCTGGGAGGGAGCGGTCGACGGCCTCGGCGGGCTTGCTCCCAGCGCGGGGGCAATCGAGCTCATTGTCGATGCAGGCGTCGAGCCACTTCACGGCGACCGCGTGCGTCGTGCGCTCGGCGAGCGTCTCGCGGCTGGTCACGTCGTGCCCGCGGGCGAGGAGGCAAAGAGCGTCGCCGAAGCTGAAAAGCTCTGGTCGAGCCTTCGCCTCGATCGCGACGGAACGGTCATGGCTGTGGGCGGCGGCTCGACGATCGATCTCGCCGGCTTTGTGGCGGCTGCGTATCTCCGGGGAGTTCCGTGGGTCGCGGTGCCGACGACGCTCGTCGCGCAAGTCGACGCCGCGATCGGCGGGAAGACTGCCGTCGATCTCGAGCAAGGCAAGAACCTCGTGGGCGCTTTCCACTGGCCCGCGCGGGTCGTCGTGGATCCGGAGCTGCTGTCGACGCTGCCTCCCGGGGAGCTCGAGAACGGCCTCGCCGAAGTGGTGAAGACCGGACTCCTGGCTGGAGAGCCTTTGTGGGAGCTGGCTCCATTCGAGCAAGTGCGCCGCTGCGCTGCGTTCAAGGCCGCTGTATGCCTTCGCGATCCTCTCGACCGAGGCGAGCGGGCGCAACTCAACCTCGGGCACACGTTCGCGCATGCCTTGGAAGCCGCCTCCGGCTACACCCTTGCTCACGGGCGGGCGGTCGCCCTCGGGCTGCTCGCTGCCCTCAGGCTCTCGGGGCTCGAGGACGACGCGAGAACGGTCGAGGATCTCCTTCATCCGAAGCTCGCTCGCGTCGACCGGGAGGCGGCGTGGACCGCGCTCGCATACGACAAGAAGACCGTTGACGGCACACCACGGCTCGTGCTGCTCGAGCGGCCCGGCAGGCCGAAGGTCGGCGTCGAGCTCGATCAGCCCGAGATCCGCGCCGCTCTGGATGCGCTGATCGCGTAGATGATGGATCGGGAATTCACGGCGGGCCGGATGACGGCCACGACACGGCGCCGGATCGCCACCCTCCCTCGTCGTCCAGGCTTACTAGTCTGCACGACGAGTGAGTGCGTCGCCCGGCTTGGTCGTGACCGTCCCCGGCTGCGCGCCAATTCCCGATCAATCATCTAGGGTCCCGGGGTGCGAATTGTCGTCCTGAACGGCGTGAACCTCGACGTGGTCGGCCGCCGCGATCCGGCGCTCTACGGCGGGATCAGCATCTCCGAGCTCGAGACCAGGATCTACGAGTGGGCCAGCGAGCTTCAGTGCACGGTGCGCGCCCGGCAGACGAATCACGAGGGTGAGTTCATCGACTGGTGCCACGAGGCGTTCGACTGGGCGGACGGCGTGGTCATCAACCCGGGGGCGTGGGCTCACTACTCGTGGGCTATTCGCGACGCTGTCGAGCTCTTCACCGTCCCGGTCGTCGAGGTGCATCTGTCGAATATCGACGAGCGCGAGGAATGGCGTCGCACCTCCGTGCTCGAGGGAGTCGTCGAGGCGAGGATCATCGGCAAAGGGCCCGACGGGTATCGAGAGGCCCTCGAGTTCCTCGTGAAGGAGCGCGTATGACGCGGATTGAGCGCTTGGCAGCGCTGCTGGAGGAGCCGCTCCTCGTCGCGGGGCCGCCGTACGTCCTCGGTGGCCAGGCGAACGTGCGTTATCTCACCGGCCTACAGAGTTCGAATGCCGCCGTCATCGTCGAACCGGATGCGACCGCGACTCTGTACGCCGACTTCCGCTACGCCGCGCGGGGCCGGGAGGTCGAGGGTGTCACGTTCGTCGAGACCGCGCGGGGCCTCTTGCCCGCGATCAGCGAGCTTCTGGCGGGGAGGCGAATCGGGTTCGAGGACGCCCAGCTTCCGTTTTCCGGCTACCGCGCTCTCGTCGATGCCGGAGTCGACGCGGTTCCCACATCCGGCCTCGTGGAGTCGCTCCGCGCGGTCAAAGACAGGCCTGAAATCGAGATCATGCGCCGTGGGGGCGCGCTCTCGGACGAGATATTCGGCGCCTTGGCGCAGGAGCGGTTCAGCGGCCGCACCGAGATCGAGCTCGGGTGGTGGGTAGAGCGGAGCTTTCGAGACGCGGGCGCCGAAGGAGTGTCGTTCCCCACCATCGTCGCAGCTGGGGAAACCGGCACTTCCCCTCACGCGGTGCCAGGCGCTGATCCCATCGCGACGGGCGTGCTCGTCACCGTCGACGCCGGCTGCGTCCTCGACGGCTACTGCTCGGACTGCACGCGCACCTTCGCCGTGGGGGAGATCTCG
>Ga0136622_10000126_pt1 | contig 27789 bp, 33 predicted proteins | sample AntDrymUQ4482106_2_FD_104803 | JGI IMG/M metagenome (GOLD analysis project Ga0136622, IMG submission 104803) | Polar desert sand microbial communities from Dry Valleys, Antarctica - metaG UQ448 (21.06) | ecosystem: Environmental > Terrestrial > Soil > Desert | place: Antarctica: Dry Valley...
CTGGTGCTCGCCGCGGTGGGTCTCGGCGCCGCCATCGGACTTTTCGCGGTTCTCGTGCACCGCGAGGGCGGGCCGACCCTGCCGTGGGGAGTGGTCCTGGCCTGCGCCGCATCGGCCGCCGGCAGCATCGGGCTCCGAGCGCTGGGCGCCGGTCCCGGGGTGCTCGTCGGCTACTGCGCCGGATGGTGCGCCCTGGTGCTCACGGTGCTCTACGGGCGCCCGGAAGGCGACTACCTCCTCGGTGGTGACGCACGCGGCTGGGTGTTCCTGACCGTCGGTGCAGGCTCGGTGGTCGTCGCCACGATCCTTGGTGCCGGCGGCCGTACACTGACCGCCCCATGAGTCGGCCTCCGCCGGCGGATCCCGCCCGAGACGACAGTCGCCGCCGCGACCGGCGCACCGCGTGGCTGGCGGCAGGCGGCGTCCTGGTCCTGCTGGTCGGCCTGTACTCCGCCGCCGTCGCGGTGGCCGGCGACCAGATCGCGGCGGGCACGCGCGTCGCCGGTGTCGGGATCGGGGGTCTGACCCCGTCCGAGGCCGGCGCCCGGCTGCGCATCGACCTGCGCCCGCGTGTGGACGAACCCATCGACATCTCCGCGGCCGGGACCGAGACCGTGCTCGACCCGGTCGAGGCGGGTCTGCGCCTCGACGTGGCAGCAACCGTTGACCGGGCCGGTGACGGTGACCGCATCCATCCACTGGCGGTATGGGAGGCGTTCTTCGGAGGTGACCGGGTCGCCCCGGTGGTCCGCGTGGACCAGCAGCGGCTTCTCGGCGCACTGCGGGCGCTGGCTGACCGTACGCAGGTTGCACCGGTGGAGCCGGTTGTCACCTTCGACGGCGCGCGGCCCGTGGTCCAGCGCCCGCGTCCCGGGTCGCGGCTCGACGTGGGGCGCTCGGCGGTTGCTGTGCGCGACGCCTGGTTGGTCGACGAGCGCACCGTCGAGCTGCCGGTCACATCGGTTTCACCCCACGTCGACCGCGCCCACCTGCGCGAGGCGATGGCGGGAAGGGTCGCGGTGCTGGTGTCGACCCCCATCGAGCTGCGGTTCCCCGGTCGCGTCGTGCGGCTCGTGCCCCAGCGCTACGCGCCCGCCCTGTCGGTACGCGTGGCCGACGGCAGGCTGCGGACGATCGTGAACCTGCTGCAGCTGTCGCGTCGGCTGGCCGGGATCATCGAGTCGGTCGAGCGGCCGGCGCGCAACGCCCGGGTCGACCGGGTTCGCGGCCGCCTGCGGGTGGTACCGGCCCGTGACGGCATCCAGGTCTCACCCCGCGGCGTCGCCCGCGCGGTGCTGCACGCCGCCGCGGCGCCCCAGATGCGCGCGGCGGGGGTGGCACGCACCCGGGTCGAGGCGGAGCGCAGCACTCGGGAGGCACGCCGTGCGCTGAAGGAGCGGCGACCCGGTGGGCCGGGACCGACCGGGCCGGGCGGAAACGGGCCGGGCGGAAACGGGCCGGGCGGAAACGGGCCGGGACACGACGGACTGGGTGGCGCGCGACCGTAGCGAAGACCTCGTGCAGCTCACCGTCGAGAGCCCCACCGTTGAGGTCGTCCAGCTAGCCGCGGACGGCTGCGCTGACGGCACCCGCCAGCGCCACCACCGCGGCGACCAACCGCAGCCTGTCGGCGCGCAGCAGCAAGCGCAGCGAAGCAGGGTCGCGGCCGCGGCCGAGCCGCCCGTGCGCCGGGGCAGCCACCACGGCGGTCAGCCCTCCTGCCACTGCGCAGGCGCCGATCGCGATGACTTCTGTCATCGTCGGCCCTGACCCGAGCACCCAGCCGCAGGCCAGCGCGAGGAACCCGTACACGACGACGACCAAGGGGGTGATCCGGCGCGAGTGCCGGTCATGGTGCTCCCGCCAGGACGGCCCGGGCACGTCCGCGAGCGCAGGGTAGACCAGCACCGTCACCACCAGCTGGAAACCCAGGTGCAGCGCCGTGGTCACGATCAGCGCCAGCAGCGGCGGGTGCGGGTCCACCGCCCCAGGCTGGCAGGCCTGACAGCGGCCTAGGCTCACAGATGTGCTGTCCCCCGTCGACGACAAGGCGTTCCGAGCAGCGCTCGGCCGTTTCACCAGCGGCGTGACAGTGGTGAGCACGGTGCACGACGGGGTCGACCACGCGATAACGGCGAGCGCGTTCACCTCGGTGTCACTCGACCCGCCTCTCGTCCTGGTCTGCGTGGACACCCTCAACCGGTTCCACGACCCGGTGCTCGCTGCGGGGGTGTGGGGGGTGTCGGTGCTGCGGGGAGACGGTCACGCCGCCGCTACCTGGCTCGCCACCCGCGGCCGAGAGCTGTCGCACCAGCTCGACCGGGTCCCACACCACCGCGGCGACGCCACCGGTGTGGCGCTCCTCGACGACGCCCTGGCGTGGCTGGAGTGCCGCACTTGGCGTACGTACGACGGGGCCGACCACACGATCGTGGTCGGCGAGGTGGTGGGGGCAGACGTCGACACCGACGCGGACGACCCGCTGCTGTACCACCGCTCCCACTACGGCTCGCTGGTCGCCTGGCCGTTGAGCGAGAAGGGCATCGACCCCGGATGAGCGGATGTCGAGACATCGAGGATTGGGGGCGGCCGCAGTCTTGTCGACCTCGGTCCTTCCGGACACAGGCTCAGGGGGCCGCGCGGTCTCCGGGGACCCAGAAGCGGTAGCGGTGGTGGGTGACGAAGCCGTACGGCCGGTAGAGCGCGATCGCGGCGGCGTTGTCGGGCATGGTCTGCAGGTACGCCGAGCGGGCGCCCCGCTCGACCCCCCACGCCAGCAGCCTGTCCACGACCCGCTGAGCGACTCCCTTCCGCCGGTGCTCTGGCTCCACCTCCACCGCCGCCAACCCGAGCCAGCCTCCGGCTACGGCGCCGCGCCCGATGGCGATCAGCGGGTCCCCGACCGACGCCAGGGCCACCAGATCGGGCCCGGTCAGGACCCGTGCGACGGTGTCGTCGTCGTAGCCGCCGGCGCGGCCGTACAACGCAGCCCAGCCGGCGGACAGCGTGCCGGACAGCTCGACGGGTGTCTCGTCGCCGGTCGCGCAGGTGCGGCGGCCGGTCGCGATGTCGGCGACCTGGACCAGCACGCCCTCCCGGTACCTGCCGATCCGCCACCCGGCCCCGGCCAGTGCCGTCTCCAGGTCGGAGCCGATTACCACCTGCACCAGCGGTGGCAGGCCGCGCTCGGTGTAGAACCGCTGCACCCGGGCCAGGGCCTCGCGCAGGGGCAGGCCCGGCTCCCCGGCGGTGAGCACCGAGTTGGCCCGCCCGGTGAAGCCGTTCGCGGCGCGCAGCCTCCACTGGCCCAGCTGCTCGACCTCCAGGGCTGGCCAGCCGGCGTCACAGATGCGCTGCAGCCGTTCCGGACGCATCCGCAGCAGCGTGTCGGTGCGAGGCGGCACCGGCTTGCCGGCCACGATCCGTTCGCGCGGCACCTGTACCAGCCCGTGGTCGGCTCGGTCGGCCAGCACCGCGAGCCCGGCGTCGTCGAACGACACCAGGGTGCCGAGGACGTCGGTCGCCCGAGGGTCTGGGTCGTCCAGCAGGTAGCGGACTACCACCCGGTGTCCCACCCATGATGCGTCCAGGGCCACGCGCCGAGTATCACCGCCCGACCAGGTGCGAGTCGTGGCGGGCCGAGAGGCTAGGCTCGGCCCGCCTGTGCATTGCTGAGGAGGACCCGTGACGTACGTGATCGCGCAACCCTGCGTGGACTTGAAGGACCGGGGTTGCGTCGACGAGTGCCCGGTGGACTGCATCTACGAGGGCAAGCGAATGCTGTACATCCAGCCCGACGAGTGCGTCGACTGCGGCGCCTGCGAGCCGGTGTGCCCGGTAGAGGCGATCTTCTACGAGGACGACACGCCTGAGCAGTGGAAGGGCTACTACGCGGCCAACGTCGAGTTCTTCGACGACCTCGGCTCACCCGGTGGTGCCGCCAAGCTCGGTGTCATCGACAAGGACCACCCCATGATCGCCGCGCTGCCGCCGCAGAACCAGGAGTGACCCGCGGGGGCGGGCGGCCCCACCGCCCGGTGTCGGCTCGGCTCGGCGAGTTCCCCTGGGACCGGCTGGGACCCCTGCGCGAAGTGGCCGCCGAGCACCCCGACGGGATCGTGGACTTGTCGGTGGGCACCCCGGTCGATTCCACCCCGGCTGTGGCGCAGGCTGCGCTGGCCGCCGCCGCCGACGCGCCGGGTTACCCGACGACGGCCGGCACAGTCGAGCTGCGCGCTGCATTGCTGGGGTGGCTGGAGCGCCGGTTCGGCGTCACCGGGGTGGGGGTCGGTGCGGTGGTGCCGTCGATCGGTCTCAAGGAGATGGTGGCCTCGCTGGCCCTGCACCTGGGGCTGGGCCCGGGCGACCTCGTCGTCGTGCCCGAGCTGGCGTACCCGACGTATGAGGTGGGGGCGCGGCTGGCTGGCTGCGACGTGGCCGCAGCCAACTCGCTCACGGCGCTGGGGCCGGCGCGTCCGGCGCTGGTGTGGGTCAACTCGCCGTCGAACCCGACCGGCCGGGTGCTGCCGGCGGAGCATCTGGCGAAAGTGGTCGCGTGGGGCCGCGAGCGCGGTTCGCTTGTGGTGTCCGACGAGTGCTACCTGGAGCTCGGCTGGGAGTCGGAGCCCGTGTCCTTGCTGCACCCCGACGTGTGCGGCGGAACCCAGGCCGGCTTGCTGGCGCTGCACTCGCTGTCGAAGCGGTCGGGGTTCGCCGGCTACCGCGCCGGGTTCGCGGTGGGTGACGAGGCGCTGGCGGGGGAGCTGCTGGCCGTACGCAAGAACCTCGGGATGATGATGCCGGCCCCGGTGCAGCACGCAGCGGTCGCGGCACTTCGCGACGACGCGCACGTGGTGCAGCAGCGGGGCCGTTATCTCCTCCGGCGCGGGCTGCTGCGGCCTGCGCTGGAGGCGGCGGGCTTCCACATCGAGCACTCGGAGGCGGGGCTGTACCTGTGGGCGACCCGCGACGAGCCGTGCGCCGACTCGCTGGGCTGGCTGGCCGAACGCGGGATCCTGGTCGCGCCGGGCGACTTCTACGGCCCGCGCGGTGCCCGGCACGTCCGGGTGGCGCTCACTGCCACCGACGAGCGAGTCGCCTCCGCCGCTGCCCGGCTGTCCGCACCCCTAGCGTCGTAGCGCCTCCGGTCGGGTGAAACATTCGCGCCACAATGACCGCATCCATGGTCTTGTCAGGCGACGTCGACATGGACGTGGTCGAGGTGCCGCAGCACGTCAGGGTCACCCGAGCCGTCCGGTTCGTCGTACTCGCGCCACCCCTCACCGGAGCGGGACGCGGTCCATATGCGGTCGTCGAAGATCACGGTCGCGACCGACAGGTGGTCGGCCTGCGCGACGAGGAACTGTGCCAACGCCCACCCGGCTCGGTTCGTTGCCGGGGTCTCCGGCCGGAAGAAGTAGTCGATCGCCTGGCCGGAGTAGTGCGCCGAACCGGCCGCGTGGCCAGTGCGGACGCCGCCCGGCGCGAAACCACCGGCTGGCAGCCTGCCGAACGCGGCGGCCACCTCGGCGCGGAGGGCCTCGGCGGTCGGGGTCAACCCGGCGTCGCCTGCCTGCTCACCAGTCGCTGCCGGCTCGTCGACCTCGCAGCTGAACGCGCCCGGGCTGTAGCCGGTCAGCGCGGAGGCCAGCGCGCGGGCATCAGGCTCGTAGGCGGCGTACGCGCTGCCGTCGGCCGAGCGCTGCACCTGCTGGGCCGCCTGGTCGATCGGCAGCCCCTCGTAGCCGTCGACCTGGTCCAGCGCGGAGTAGAACCGGTTGGTCGAGTAGTACGGGTCCAGGATCTGCCGCGGCGACCCCCACCCCTGCGACGGTCGCTGCTGGAACAGTCCTAGCGAGTCACGGTCGCCGTAGTCGATGTTGAGGATCTTCGACTCCTGGTAAGCCGCTGCCAGCGCGATCGAGGCGGCCCGTGCCGGCATGCCACGGCGGACGCTCACAGCCGCAATCGTGGCGGCGTACCGTGCCTGCTCCAGGTCGAGGCTGACCGTGGTGTCGCCGACCTCCGCGGTGCAGGCCGGCTCGCCGGGCAGCTGGCCGACGACCTCGCGCAGCGCGAACACGCCGCCGGCGACCAGCACGCCCAGCGCGACAACGGCGGCCACACCGGTGGCGATGGCGCGGGCAGGGCGGGATCGGGTGGTGGTCATCGGACCGTCTACGGTACGGGCGCGGTGCGGGGAGTCACTTGCGTCGGCTCAGCGCATCGACATTCCGGTAGCGCAGGCTGAGTGATGTCGCACTGCTCACCCGCTGAGTCAGTTGGCGTGCAGGGCGGCGTTGAGGTCGATGCCGCCGAGTCGTGGCCGCACCTCGACCGCACCACTCACCGAGTTGCGCCAGAACTGCAGCCCGGCTCGACCCGACAGGTCTCGGGCCTTGATCACGTCGCCTTCCGGGGTCGTCACCTTGGTTCCGGCCGTGACGTAGCAGCCTGCCTCGACAACGCAGTCGTCGCCAAGTGAGATGCCGAGCCCGGAGTTGGCGCCGAGCAGGCAGCGGCGGCCGACCCGCACCACCACGGATCCGCCGCCCGACAGCGTGCCCATGATCGACGCGCCGCCGCCGATGTCGGTGCCATCCCCGATCACGACCCCAGCGGACACCCGGCCTTCCACCATCGATGTGCCGAGCGTGCCGGCGTTGAAGTTCACAAATCCTTCGTGCATCACCGTCGTGCCGTCGGCGAGGTGGGCGCCCAACCGCACCCGGTCGGCGTCCCCGATCCGCACCCCGGCGGGCACGACGTAGTCGGTCATCCGCGGGAACTTGTCGATGCTCGTCACCTGCACGTGCAGCCCCTCGGCGCGGGCGCGGGCGCGGGTCTGCTCGAACCGGTCGACGCCACACGGGCCAAGCGACGTCCACGCCACGTTGGCCAGGCAAGAGAAGATCCCGTCCAGGTTCTGCTCGTGCGGGCCGACCAGCCGGTGGCTGAGCAGGTGCAGCCGCAGGTACGCGTCGGGGGCGTCGGACGGCGGCGCCGACAGCTCGATCTCGCGGCGCACCACCTCGCGGCGTACGCGGCGTACGTCGTCGGTGCCAGCGAGCTCGCCGAGCATCTGCTCGTCTGCGTTGGCGGCGGCAGCGGACGGCTCGCCCAGGAACGGGCCCGGGTACCAGGTGTCGAGCACCTGGCCGTCGACGTCGAAGGTGGCCAGCCCGATGCCCCAGGCGGTGCCGGCGTGCTGGACCTCTGCGACCTCCCCTGCGGTGTCAGCGGTGTCGGCATCGGTCATGGCGGCGACGGTACCGGCACGGCTCTATTGTGCTGCGCATGCCTCTCGCCCGCTGGAAAGACCTGTGCATGGACGCCACCGATCCCGACCGGATGGGTGTGTTCTGGGCAGGTGCGCTCGGCCTGAGGCGCATGGTGCTCGACGACGGTGACCTGCGTCTGGCCGGGGCGAGTCCCGAGCACGCAATCTGGGTCAACGCGGTGCCGGAGCCGCAGACGGTGAAGCAGCGCGTGCACCTCGACATCTACGCCGCCTCGGTCGCCGACGTCGAGGCGCTCGGTGCTCACCGGCTGTCGGCCGATGGCGAGTTTGCGTGGACGGTGCTGGCCGACCCCGAGGGTGGCGAGCTGTGCGTGTTCGTCCGCGGCGACGTGCCCGACTACCGGCTGTACGAGATCGGGGTAGACACGGCGCAGCCGGCCGCCGTCGCGCGCTGGTGGTCCGACGTGCTCGGTGCACGGTTGGTCGACGACGAAGGCGGTTTCTCCTACATCGACGACATCCCCGGCGCCCCCTTCGACTCGATTGACTTCGCGCCGGTGCCGGAGCCCAAGACGGTCAAGAACCGGATCCACTGGGACGTCAACGCGGACGCGGTGCAGCCGCTCGTCGACGCGGGTGCGGCGGTGCTGCGGGCGCCGGACGACGAGATCTTCTGGCACGTGCTCGCCGATCCCGAGGGCAACGAGTTCTGCTGCTTCACCGAGTGAACCGACGTGAGACGTTCCCGTCGCGGAGACAGCAGAGATGTCGCCATGTCCTCGGGATCGCCGGCGCAAGGAGCGCGGCAAGGGTTACGACCCGCTGTCGCAGCGATCGTCGTCCCCAGCTGACAGAAGCGCGAACCCGGCAAGGGTTGCCGAACAGACCGGATCGGCGGGCAGCAACAATGCCGCCCATGAGCACCCCGAAGCTGGACCTGTCCGCTGACGTCGCCACTCTCACCGCCGCACTGGTCGACATCGAGTCGGTGTCGCGCGCCGAGGAACCGATCGCTGACGCGGTCGAGCAGGCGCTGGTCCCGGTGGCGCACCTCGACGTCGTACGCGACGGCAACACCGTGGTCGCGCGTACGCAGCTCGGCCGGGACGAGCGGGTGGTGATCGGCGGTCACCTGGACACCGTGCCGGTCAACGCCAACCTGCCGTCGCGGCTGGAAGGTGAGCACCTGTACGGACTCGGGTCGTGTGACATGAAGGGTGGGGTCGCGATCGGACTGCTGCTGGCTGCGTCGCTGGCCGAACCCAACCGGGACGTGACCTACCTGTTCTACGAGTGCGAGGAGATCGAGGCCGAGCACAACGGGCTCGGACGGCTCGCACGCACCCGGCCCGACCTGCTGGCAGCCGACTTCGCGATCCTGATGGAGCCGAGCAGCGCCGTCGTGGAGGGCGGTTGTCAGGGCTCGATTCGGATCGAGGTCATCGCGCACGGCGAGCGCGCGCACAGCGCCCGTGCCTGGAGGGGGGTCAACGCGATCCACGCCGCCGCACCGGTGCTGGACCGGCTGGTCGCGTACGAGCCCAGGCAGCCGGTGATCGACGGTCTCACGTACCGCGAGGGTCTCAACGCCGTGGGCGTGCAGGGCGGGGTTGCCGGCAACGTGCTGCCCGACGAGTGCCGGGTCTCGGTCAACTACAGGTTCGCGCCTGACCGCGGCGTCGAGGAGGCGCTGGCCCACCTGGTCGAGGTGTTCGAGGGCTTCGAGTTCGAGCTGTGCGACTCGGCGCCCGGCGCCATGCCGGGTCTCGACCAGCCGGCGGCCGCGGCCTTCATCGACGCAGTGGGTGGGGAGCCGCTGCCGAAGTTCGGCTGGACCGACGTGTCGCAGTTCAACCAGCTGGGGGTGCCGGCGGTCAATTTCGGCCCCGGTGACCCGTCGCTGGCCCACACCCGTGGTGAGCGGGTCGAGCTTGCGGCGCTGCGGCACTGTGAGGAGCGGATGCGCGCCTGGCTAGCCTCGGGACGGTGAGCGACGACCGGACGCGCGGGGACGACGGGGCGGCCTCGCCCGCCAGCAGCTACGACGGCCCCGTTCTGCGCCGTCGCTCACAGGTCCTCGGCACGACAACCGACCAGCGGCTGCTCGACCAACGGGGCCGAACCGACTGGGTGCACACCGACCCGTGGCGGGTGCTGCGGATCCAGTCGGAGTTCGTCGACGGCTTCGGCACCCTCGCCGAGCTGGGCCCGGCGATCTGCGTCTTCGGCAGCGCCCGGACCCCGCGTCCGGATCCCTCGTACGCGCAGGCGGAGCTGCTCGGCACCCGTCTGGTCGACGGTGGGTATGCGGTTATCACCGGCGGCGGGCCGGGGATCATGGAGGCGGCCAACAAGGGGGCGTCGCAGGCCGGTGGAGTGTCGGTCGGGCTGGGCATCGAGCTGCCGTTCGAGCAGGGGCTCAACGAGTGGGTCGACGTGGGGATCAACTTCCGGTACTTCTTCGCCCGCAAGACGATGTTCGTCAAGTACTCGCAGGGCTACATCGTGTTTCCCGGCGGATTCGGCACACTGGACGAGCTGTTCGAGGCGATCACCCTCGGCCAGACGCACAAGATCACCCAGTTCCCTGTCGTGCTCTTCGGGAGGAGCTATTGGAGCGGGCTCATCGGGTGGCTGCAGGAGACCGTGCTGGGGGAGGGCAAGGTCTCCGAGCAGGACTTCGCGATGCTGCACCTCACCGACGACGTCGACGAGGCGGTCCAGCTGGTGGAGAGCGCCGGCCCCGTCCCCCTCCCGGCAGCCCGCCCCGAGTAACCGCGGATCGGGTGCCTCTGCCGCGCATGGGTGATCAGGCGAGGCCACGGCGGGCAACGGCGGGCGGGCGGTCCCCGCGGATGACGGCGACCATGTCCAGCACCTGCCGGGTCTCGGCGACCTGGTGCGCCCGGACCACCAGCGCCCCGTGCCAGACCGACACCGCGGTTGCTGCCAGCGTCGCAATGACGCGGTCGTCGACGCCCATGTCTAGCGTCTCGCCGATGAAATCCTTGTTCGACAGCGCCACCAGCACCGGCCAGCCGGTGGCCACCAGCTCGTCGAGCCTGCGGGTGACCTCCAGCGAGTGATAGGTGTTCTTGCCGAAGTCGTGCGTTGGGTCCACCAGGATCCCGTCGCGGCGCACCCCGAGCGCCACAGCCCGCTCGGCCAGTTCCGTCGTCCGCTGCACCACGTCGGCGACCACATCGTCGTACTCCACCCGGTGCGGGTCGGTACGCGGCGGGAGCCCGCCGGTGTGGCTGCAGACCATCCCGGCGCCGCGCGCCGCGGCCACCTCCGCGACCTCGGGGTCGGCGCCTGACCAGGCATCGTTGACCAGGTCGGCTCCCTCGGCGCACAGCGCGTCGGCCACCTCGGCCCGCCAGGTGTCGACACTGATCACCACTTCCGGGTGCCGCTCGCGCACTGCGGCGACCAGGTTGCGGGTACGCCGCAGCTCTTCGGCAACGTCGACCTCGTCACCGTACCCGGCCTTGACCCCGCCGATGTCGACGATGTCCGCACCTGCCGCGATGACCATGTCGACCCGCTCCAGCGCCGGTCCGAGCGCGTACGTCTGGCCGCGGTCGTAGAACGAGTCCGGGGTGCGGTTCACCACCGCCATGAGCACCGGGCGGGCTCTGGTGAAGATCCGACCGCCGAGGCGCAACACCCGGTGAGCATCTCACCGCCGCCTGCACCGTGGCACGATCGAGTCGTGACCTGGATGCTGTGGGTGCTGGCGGCCCTCGTCATCGGTGGCTGTGTCGTGCTGGCGGCCGGCCGCGGCGGCGAGATGGGCGAGGTGTACGACGACCGGCCGGACGTCCTGGTCCCGGGGGACCGGCCGCTGGGGGCCGGTGATCTGAGGGCGGTGCGCTTCACGACCGCCTTCCGGGGCTATCGGATGGCCGAGGTCGATGCGCTCGTCGCCCGGCTCGCTGCGGAGCTGGACGCAGAGGTCCGCACCGCCCAGCACGCCGACGACCGAGCGGACCCCCCGCCCGCCGGCGCGGACATCACCGGGTTCGCCCGACGGGGCGAGGAGGGCGGCCGTGCAGGCTGAGGTGCGCGTCGGCGTCGACGTTCGCGCCGCACCCGCCGAGGTATGGCGGTGGGCGGTGGACTGGGAGCGTCAAGGCGACTGGCTCCCGCTCACGCGGGTGCGGCACGTGGGCGGTCCGGCCCTCGCCGTCGGCACCAGGATCCTGGCACGAACCGGCGTCGGGCCGGTCGGCTTCGACGACCCCATGACGCTGACCGCCCTCGACGCGCCGGAGACCGGGCCACGCTCGTACGAGATCGTGCACACCGGACGGCTCGTCCGCGGGGTCGGCGCCTTCATCGTCGAGCCGGTCGGTGCGTACGCCCGGTTCGTCTGGTGGGAGCGGATCGAGGTGCCCGGCGGGCCGGTCGCGCCGGCGCTGTGGGTGGTCGGCGGTCCGCTGACCCGGCTGACGTTCGGCTGGGCACTGCGGCGCTTCGCGCGGGCCGTCGAGGCCGCCCCGGCACGGGCAGCCGTTGCCGGGCCTCCTGCGTGAGCGGTCCGGTCCGCGGCGACGACGGCCGCGGCCGGTGCCCGTGGGGCGACGCGCCGCCCGACTACCGCGCCTACCACGACCTGGAGTGGGGCCGCCCGGTCACCGACACCCGCGGGCTGTTCGAACGGATCAGCCTGGAGGCGTTCCAGTCCGGCCTGTCGTGGCTGACCATCCTGCGCAAGCGGGAGGCGTTCCGGTCGGCGTTCGCCGGCTTCGACCCGGCGGTCGTCGCGACGTACGGGCAGCGCGACGTCGACCGGCTGCTCGCCGACGCCGGGATCGTCCGCAACCGGGCAAAGGTCGAGGCCACGATCGCCAACGCCGCGGCGGTACGCGCCCTCGACCAGTCGCTGGCCGACCTGCTGTGGGGCTTCGCGCCCGCGGCTGGGGATCGCCCGGTGCCGATAACCAGCGCAGACGTGCCGGCGTCCACCACCGAGTCCATCGCCCTGGCCCGCGAGCTGAAGCGGCGTGGCTTCCGCTTCGTGGGCCCCACCACGGCGTACGCCTTGATGCAGGCTGCCGGGCTGGTCGACGACCACCTCGCCGGCTGCTGGGTGCGCGGCCATGCTGAGTAGAGTCGAGCGGCCGATGGTGGTCGCCGAGCCAACGGGGGCAGCGATGCGGACGCGTACGCAGGCATGGGTCGGCGTTGTTGCCGCCCTGATGGCCGCCGGGCTGGCCAGCCCCGCGGGTGGGACGGGCGGAGCCGCAGCCGTCCCGGGCGCGGCCGGAGGGCCGACGCGAGTCACCGGCTCGGCCACTGACCGGCCGGCCGTCATCGGCCGCCGAGTCATCGGCCACAGCGTGCGCGGCCGACCACTGCGTGCCTTCCATCTCGGTGACCCGGCTGCGAGCTGGACCGCCGTCGCGATAGGTGCCATGCACGGCGACGAGCAGCAGACCCGGCTCCCGCTCCAGCACCTGCTCAGGCACCGGCCCGTCGACGGTGTCGACCTGTGGGTGCTGCCGGTGCTGAACCCGGACGGGTACCGCCGCGGCAGCCGCAAGAACGCGCACGGTGTCGACCTGAACCGCAACTTCCCGGTGCGCTGGAAGGACCTGGACGGCGACTACGAGTCGGGACCGCGGCCGGCGTCTGAGCCCGAGACCCGCGCGACCCTGCGCTTCCTGCGCCGGGTCGACCCGGACCGCATGATCTCGCTGCACCAGCCGCTGTTCAACGTCGACGCCAAGAGCTCGAAGAGGCCGCTTTTCTCGCGCCGGGTGGCACGCGCCATGCGCATCCCGATCGGCAACGTCGACTGCGGCGGTGTCTGCCACGGCACCATGACGCAGTGGTTCAACAAGCGACTGCACGGGGCGTCGATAACCGTCGAGCTGTCTGCCGACCCTGGGCGGCGCTACCTCAGCAGCATCGGGCCGGACGGGCTTCTGCGCGCCATCGGCGGCCGGCGCTGACCGTGACGCCTGTAGAAGCGGTCCGGGTGAATCCGGGCCTGCCGGGGGTCAGTGCCCGCGGAAGGTGGGGCGTTGCTTGGCGACGAAGGCAGCCACGGCGTCGCGGTGGTCCTGGGACGAGCCCGTGGCCGCCATCTGAGTCGCCTCGTACGCCATCGACTCGGCCAGGGAGTGCGTGCCGGCGTACGCCAGCGACCGGCGGATGCCGGCGTACGCGAGCGTCGGCCCCGCCGCCAGCATCCGGGCCAGGTCGCTCGCCTCGGCCAGCAGGCGCTCGGCCGGCACCACCAGGGTCGCCAGCCCGATCCGCTCCGCCTCGGCGGCACCGACCGTTCGGGGCCGGTAGAGCAGGTCCAAGGCCCGGCCGTGTCCGACCAGCCGGGGCAGGGTCCATGAGGCGCCGGTGTCGCACGACAGCCCGATCGCGGCGAAGGCGGTGTTGAAGCTCGCTGAGTCGGCCAACACCCGCAGGTCGCAAGCGAACGCCAGCGACGCCCCGGCACCGGCAGCCACCCCGTTGACGGCAGCCACCACGGGTTTCGGCATGCTCGCGAGCCCGGCGGCGATCGGTGCGTACTGCTCCTCCACGGTGGCCCACACCTGTTCGAGGGGCAGGTCCCGCAGCGAGGCCGCGTGCTCGCGCAGGTCCTGCCCGACGCAGAACGCCCGGCCGGTCCCGGTGAGCACGACGGCGCGGACGCCGGTGTCGTCGCCGGCTCGCAGGACCGCGTCCTTGAGCGCCTCCTTGGTGGCGTGGTCGAGGGAGTTCATCGAGTCCGGTCGCTGCAGGGTGATTGTGGCGACGCCGCCATCCACGGCGAGGCCCACCGGGCCGTGGTCAGTCATCGCCGGCTCCCGTACGCAGGCAGGAGTCGACGAAGCGGGTCGCGGCCGGCGCCAGCCGGGTGGACTCACGGTCGAAGAGTGCTGCGGCCGCGTGTCCGGGCCAGTCGGTCGGGAGCAGCTCGGTCGGCAGTCCAGGGTCGGTGAACAAGAACTTGCGCCACTCGTGCACGAGCCGGCTACGCGCGGCGAACTGTGTCTCGTCGCTCGCCCCGGGGCCGGCGTCAGCGACGAGGCGGTGGGTGCGACAGCACCAGTTCTCGTACGCTGCGCCCAGCCCGTCGAGGTCCCAGACCGTGCCGGCCAGTGCGCCGGGGCCCGCCCCGTCCCCCGGCGAGACGTCCGACGCAGCGTCCGGGGCGGCGTCGAAACCCAGCGCGTCGACGCCCTCCGCGGACAAGGTGGCGGCCAGGTCGGGAGAGCGACGCGGCGCGATCCAGGTGTCGCCCTGCAGCGGTGCGTAGCCGAGGAACCTGAGCGCGGCGCGGACCCGGTCGCGCCGGCTGCGGTTGGACGTGCGCGAGACCACCACAACGTGCCAATGGCCATCCCAGCGCTCGCCCTCGCCAGTGCGGTATATCCGCCGGGCGGCGTCGTCGAGCCGGTCACGGGCGCGGTCGGTGAGCGTGTAGCCCGGTCCGCCGGGTGTTCGTGCGGGGACCAGCCAGCCCTGCCGGACCATCCGGGACACGGCGGTACGTACGGCCGGCTCGGAGATGCCCAGGGCCGCAAGCAGCCGGACCAACGCAGCCACCGGCGCCCGCCCACCGCGCGGGCGGAGGTGGTCACCCCACAGGTCGAACAGAGCCGAGCGTGCGTGCACCCGCGCAGTCTGCCTGAGGTGCCGGACAGTGCGGTCGCGTGGAGGGAACCGGCACGGTGCGCCTTGCGGTGCGGAATACTGGTCCCTGCAGCGTCCGCGCTGGACTGTGGCCCTGCCCCGGGGCCGCGCGTGGCGATGCTGAGGAAGGGATTACGCCCATGGCGGCCATGAAGCCGAGGACAGGTGATGGCCCGCTCGAGGTCACCAAGGAGGGGCGCGGCATCGTGATGCGCGTTCCACTCGAGGGGGGCGGCCGGCTGGTCGTCGAGCTGAACGCGACCGAGGCTGGGGAACTCGGCGACGCCTTGAAGGCCGTAGTGGCCTGAGCAGCGCGCACCGACGGCTTGGGGTCACCTGAGGAGGAACCGTGCACGGACTGACGGTCCGCTGGTCGCTTGCTGAAGCAGGCGACGAGGCGCTCGACCGGCTCCGCCGCTACGTCGAGCAGCAGTCGTACGACCGCTTCCACGGCGCACCCGGTCTGCGCTTCAAGACCTGGCGAGCGCGAGACGGGGAGTGGTTCGAGGGGTGCTACGTGTTCGCGTCCGACAGCGACCGGGACGCGTTTGAGAAGGACTTCTCGGCCAAGGCCGCCGATTCACCGGGAAGCGTGATCATCGGCTCCGCGCCGGTGTTGATCGAGGCGTGCGAGGTGGTAGCCGTCGCAGAGGGGGGCGAGGGGTTCCTGGCCTCCGCCTCATACCGGGGGGCGTCCCTGCACCGCTGAGCGCGCCCCGCCCCCCGCGATCCGAAGGCGATGGGTTGGGCGGTCAGGGGGCAGTGCGGGCGACGAGCAGACCGTCGCCGACCGGTAGCAGCACCGGCAGCAGGGCTTCGTGCTCGCGCACTGCGTTGCCGAGCTCCCGCAGGCTGACCGTCTCGGGGTCGCGCTGCGCGGGGTCGGCGACAGCGCCATGCCACAGCGCATTGTCCAGCGCGACGAGCCCGCCCGGGCGGAGCAGCCGCAGAGCCTGGCGCAGGTAGTCGTCGTACTCACCCTTGGCCGCGTCGCACAGCACCAGGTCGTACGCCCCGTCGGTCAGCCGCGGAAGCACGTCGAGGGCAGCGCCGGAGATCAGCCGGTACCGCTGCGGCGCGATGCCTGCCTCCGCGAACGTCTCCCGGGCGAGCCGCTGGTGCTCCGGCTCGAGGTCGACGCTGGTGAGTACGCCTTTCGGCGCCATCCCGCGCAGCAACCACAATCCCGACACCCCCGTGCCGGTGCCGATCTCCACCACCGACTGCGCCTGGATCAGCGCGGCCAGGAAGCGCAACGTGGCCCCACCACCCGCGCCGATAGGTGACACACCGACCTCCGCGGCGCGGGCCCGCGCCGAGCGCAGCACGTCGTCCTCGGGCACGAACTCTTCGGCGTATGCCCAGCTCTGGGGCGACAACCCGGTGCTGATGGCGGTCTCCTTCGTCTCGGGCCTCGCGGGGCTGGCTGGAAGCCTAGTGCCCGCCACGGCCCTGCGGTCACGCTCAGCAGCCGAAAAGCTCCTCGGCAACCCTAAGCCGGTTCTCCACGTCCTCTCAGTTGCAGCCGCCATGCTGCGGCGGTGACCACCGTCCCTGCGCCGGTCTCCACTTGGGAGCGCATCGTCCGCGACCACTCGGCCCGGGTCTACCGGCTCTCCTACCGGCTCACCGGCAACCCGCACGAGGCCGAGGACCTCACCCAGGAGGTCTTCGTCCGCGTCTTCCGCTCGCTGGACCACTACGTTCCGGACAACTTCGAGGGCTGGCTACACCGGATCACCACGAACCTGTTCCTCGACAAGGCGCGGCGCCGATCCAGGCTGCGGTTCGACTCGCTGTCCGACGACGCCGCGGCCCGACTTGTGGGCAGCGGCGCGCCACCCGACCAGCACCTGGTCGACTCTCTGCTCGACGACGACGTGGAGCGCGCTCTCGCCTCCCTGCCGGAGGAGTTCCGGGTCGCGGTCGTCCTCTGTGACATCGAGGGTCTGTCCTACGACGAGATCGCCTCCGTGCTGGCGGTCAAGTCGGGAACCGTCCGGTCGAGGATCCACCGGGGCCGGCGGCTGTTGCGCAAGGCGCTGGCGCACCGCCAGCCCGCCCGGGGGCGCACCCGGTTCGCCGGCCCGCTCGACGTCAGCTCGATCCGCGCATGAGGGCGCGCTGCCCCGGCCAGGAGCTGCTCGCGGCCTGGGTCGACGGGGAGGTCGACGCCGACATGGCGACTCACCTCGACGGGTGCGAGCAGTGCGCACGCCAGGTGCGAGCCCACCGGCAGGTCAAGCGCCGCACCGCGGGCCTGAGCGCCCAGCCGAGCCCAGCGCCGGGCAGCGATCTGCTCGCCTGCCTGCTGACGGTGCCGGTTGCTGAGCACACCCGGCAGCGGCAGGCTCGATGTGCTCCCGAAACCGCGCGCTGGTCGCGACCCACTGTCGTCGCAGTCGGCGCGGTCGCCGCTGCCGGGCTGGCGACCGCCGCCTGGATGGCGCCGACGGGGCCGGTCCCGGACGGCGGTGCCGGTCCGGCTGCACCCACAGTCGCGCCGGTCACCACGTCGGTCACTGCACCGATCACCCCGCCCTTCACCCCGCCGGTCACCTCGCCGGTCACCTCGCCGGTCACCTCGCCGGTCACCTCGCCGGTCACCTCGCCGCCGGCACCGGTGTCGGTCGTCGGCTGGATGCGCCCGGCTGGCTAGGATCGGGACGGCAGGCGCCGATCGGTCCGAATCTGCATCGACTCGGCGTCACCTCGGCGGGTGTGGGTCATGCTGGTAGGTGTGAGCGACGACGGCCGGCGCGGCCCGCACGCGGACCGAGAGCCGACCATCCCCCTCGGCCCGCCCAGAGGCCCGCCCGATGGTCCCCCAACCGGCCAGCCCACTGATCGACCCGCCGACCGACCCACTGATCGGGCGCCTGGCTTCGGCGATCAGCACCCCGAGTCCCCGCCGTACCCCGGCTGGGGCTCCCCAGGCTGGCACGGATCGACGCCTGCGCCCGGCGCGGCCGGCCCACCCGGGCATTCCACCCAGGTCGGTCAACCCGTCCCGGGGGGTGGTTGGCCGGCCGCGGCGCCGTACCCGCCGCCGTACCTGCCGCTACCGCGTCCGAGCTCAGGCAGGCATTGGCCGGCGATGATCGTGGTGTCGCTCGTCGTCGGTCTGGTCGGCGGGGTGCTCGGCGCGGTGCTGGCGCTGGCCGGCTCGGATGACCCAGGGGTGGCTGCGCGACCGGCTGTTGCAGCTCCCGAGCTCGACCCCGACCGGGCACCGCTGCCGCCCTCCAACACCAACGTCACCAAGGTCGCGGACCGGTTGCTGCCGAGCGTGGTGCAGGTCAAAGTCGCGGTCGGCGGCCGCGGTGCGACCGGCTCTGGTTTCGTCCTCGACGGTCGCGGGCACGTCGTCACCAATGCTCACGTCGTGGGCGAGGCCGCCCCGGCCGGGCAGATCTCCGTCGTACTGTCCGGTGGGGACGAGCGCGACGCCGAGCTGGTCGGATTCTCGGCGGCGTACGACCTCGCTGTCCTGCAGGTCGAGCGGGACGGCCTCGAGCCCGCGGGCCTCGGGTCGTCCGGCGCGCTGCGGGTGGGCCAGCCGGTGGTGGCATTCGGGTCGCCCCTGGGACTGACGAGCACCGTCACCTCCGGCATCGTGAGCGCGCTCGAACGACCGGTCAGCGCGGGCGGTTCCGGCGAGGCGTCGTACATCAACGCGATCCAGACCGACGCGGCGATCAACCCGGGCAACTCGGGTGGTCCGCTCGTCGACCTGCGCGGCCGAGTGGTGGGGGTCAACTCCGCGATCGCCACCGTCGGCGGGTCGCTCGGCGGGCAGGCGGGCAACATCGGCGTGGGGTTCGCCATCCCGATCGACCAGGTGCGGGTCACCGTGTCCCAGCTCATCCGCACCGGGGCAGCGGTCTACCCGATCATCGGCGCCGAGGTCAACACGGCCACCAGTGTTGGCGCGAGGATCAGCCGGGTCGACCCGGACAGCCCGGCCGAGCAGGCCGGCCTGGAGCCCGGCGATGTGGTGGTCGAGATCGACGGCCAGCCCGTCGAGGACGGCATCGAGCTCATCGTCGAGATCCGATCGCACGTGCCGGGGGACACCGTCACCGTCGCGTACCTGCGCGACGGTCAGCGTGACGTCACCGGCGTCGTCCTCGGCGAGCAGGAGGGCTGACCGCTCCGGTCATGTTGCTCCTGGTGCGAGGGGGCCGTGCAGCGACGTCGTCGGCCGCACCGGCGCTCACGTCCCCTTGGTCACGATCACGGGGCCTGGTCATCGTCGTGCGCCGGTCAGGTCGCCTCGGGATCGAACGGGGGACGCTCGCCGTAGCGCAGCGGTCGCCGCCCGGCCGGTAGCTCGTCCGGTGTGGGCTCGTTCATCGCATCGATCACGTTGCGCCGCACCACCTCGCGTGGGTCGAGATCCTTGAGGCTGAGGTCGCGAAACTCCTCGCCGAGCTCGCCAGCGAGGTCGTTGCGGGCGTTGTCCATCATCTGCCGCGCGGTGCGCAGGAATCCGCCCGCCTGCCGGGCCAGGTGCGGCAGCTTGTCGGGCCCGAAGACGAACACGGCCACGATGCCGATGAGCATCAGCTCTGGCCAGCCCATACCCAGCATCCGCGCCCCCCTCCTACCTGTCGACAGTACGCGTCAGCGGCCGGCCGGGGTGAGCCCCAGCTGCATGCCGGCCAGCCCGCGGCCCCGGCTGGTGAGCCGGGTGGCTACGGCCACGAGCTCCCCCGCCGCGGGCGAGTCCGGGTGAGACAGCGTGAGCGGGAGGCCGTCGTCGCCGCCGGCGCGCAGCCGCTCGTCGAGCGGTATCCGTCCCAGCACCGCGACGTCATAGCCGAATCGGCGGCCGAGGGTGGCGGCCACTTGGTCCCCGCCGCCGCTGCCGAAGACCTCCAGGCGGTGCTCGGGCCCGCAGTGCGGGCACGGCAGGTAGGACATGTTCTCGACCACTCCGGCGACGCGCTGGTGCATCATCGACGCCATCGTCCCGGCCCGCTCGGCCACGTCGGCGGCTGCTTGCTGTGGCGTCGTCACCACGAGCACCTCGGCGTTGGCGAGGTGCTGGCCCAGCGAGATCGCGATGTCACCGGTACCGGGCGGCAGGTCGAGCAGCAACACGTCGAGGTCGCCCCAGTACACGTCGCTGAGCATCTGCACCAGGGCTCGGTCGAGCATCGGGCCGCGCCAGGCGACCACCTGGTCGCGCCGCGGCTTGAGCATCCCGATGCTGATCACCCGGACCCCGTGCGCCTCGACGGGCATGATCATGTCCTCGACCTGGGTGGGCCGCCGGTCACCGATGCCGAGCATGTCCGGGACCGAGTGTCCGTACACGTCCGCGTCGACTACGCCGACCGAGAGCCCGGTAGCGGCCATCGCCACCGCCAGATTGACGGTGACCGACGACTTGCCGACCCCACCCTTGCCTGAGGCGATGGCCAGTACCCGGGTGAGCGAACCTGCCCGCGCGAACGGGATGTCGCGGGCGCTGGTGGTGCCCTTGAGCTGGGTCCGCATGCCCTGACGCTGGTCGTCGGTCATCACGCCGAGCTCCACCTCGACGGCAGTGACGCCGTCGACACCGCCAACGGCCCGCTCGGTGTCGCGGGTGAGGGTCTCCTTGAGCGGGCACGCCGCGACCGTCAGGAGCACCCGAACACGGACAGTGCCGTCGGCTGCCACGGACACGTCGTCGACCATGCCCAGCTCGGTGATGGGCCGCCTGATCTCTGGGTCCTGCACCGTCGCCAGCGCGGCCCTAATGGCGTCATTCAGCGAGGTGGTGGCGGCCGTGGGCATGGTGCGATTATACGGGCAGCCGCCGGCGCCGACGGCACTACGAGCCTTCTGGGCTGTCACCGGTGGGGGACGGGTCAGAGGAGCGTTGCTCGAGGTCGCTGAGCAGGGCGCGCAGCTCCGAGCGCAGGTAGTCACGGGTGGCGACCTCCCCGACCGCCATCCGCAGGCTGGCCACCTCTCGGGCCAGGAAGTCCATGTCACCTCGTGCGCGGGCGGTGGCCTCGCGGTCCTGGTCGAGGTTGACGCGGTCCCGTGCCTCCTGGCGGTTCTGCGCGAGCAGGATCAGCGGTGCGGCGTACGACGCCTGCAGCGACAGCATCAGGGTGAGGAAGATGAACGGGTACTCGTCGAAACGGGCCCGGTCGGGCCCGGCCGGCACGTTCCACAGCACCCAGATCACGATCAGCACGGTCATGTAGACGAGGAAGCGGCCGGTGCCGATGAACCGGGCGATGCGCTCCGACAGCTGCCCGAAGGTGTCCGGGTCGTAGGCCGGCCGGCGGCGTACGAGCGACCGGCGCGGCTCGATCGGCGCGTCCAGGCGTGGCCGGCGGTCCTCAGGCGCCACGCGAGACACCGCCCTCGCGCCAACCGTCTGGCAGCAGGTGGTCGAGCACGTCGTCGACCGTGACGACTCCGAGCAGGTGCTGGGTCTCGTCCACCACCGGACTGGCGACCAGGTTGTAGGCGGCCAGCAGGCGGGTGACGTCGTCCAGCGACGTCTCCGGCCGTAGCGGCTCGATGTCGTTGTCCACCACCGCGCTCACCAGGGTGGCCGGCGGCTCGCGCAGCATCCGCTGGATGTGCGCGACTCCGAGGAACCGCCCGGTCGGTGTCTCCAGCGGCGGTCGGCAGACGAAGACCATCGCCGCCAGAGAGGGTGTCAGCTCCGGGTCTCGGACGAGAGCCAGCGCGTCGGCGATGGTGGCATCCGGGCGCAGGATCACCGGGTCGCTGGTCATCATGCCGCCGGCGGTGCGCTCCTCGTACCGCAACAGCCGACGGACGTCGTCGGCCTCATCAGGCTCCATCAGGGTCAGCAGATGCTCCGCGGTGTCCGGCGGGAGCTCGGCGATGAGGTCGGCCGCGTCGTCCGGCGACATCTCCTCCAAGACGTCGGCGGCCCGCTCCTGGTCAAGGGCGCCGAGGATCTCGACCTGGTCCTCCTCTGGCAGCTCCTCGAGCACGTCGGCCAGCCGCTCGTCGTCGAGTGCCGCGGCCACTTCTGCTCGCCGCTTCGGGCCGAGACCGTGCAGGACGTCGGCAAGGTCAGGAGCACGCAGGGTGTGCAGGGTCGCGAGCAGGTTCGTGGCCCCCTGATCGGTGTGCTGGTCGACCAACCCGACCACGTTCGAGATGTCGACGATGTGACTCTGGCCCTTGCGGCCGAAACGGCTGGACGGCTCCCGCAGCGCAACCTTGACCAGCGACCAGTCGCGGTTGCGGTCCTGCTCCATCGCTACGTCGTAGACGACCCCGGCGATGCCGGAGTCGCGGACGCTCACCGTCCGGTCGAGCAGCTCGCCGAGCACGAGGGTCTCGGGCGCGCGCTGCTCGAAGCGGCGCATGTTGACCACCCCGGTTGTGATTATCTGCGCGGCGTCCATCGAGGTCACCCGGGTCAGCGGCAGGAACACCTTGCGCCGTCCGAACACCTCGATCACCAGGCCCAGCACCCGCGGTCGGACAGCGGTCGTAGGTCCGCGAAGCGCCACCACGACATCGCGCACCTTGCCGACCTGGTCGCCGCGGGGGTCGAAGACGACCATCCCCGCCAGGCGGGCCACGTAGACCCGGTTCGGTGCGTTGCTCACGAACGCTCAGGCTACCGGCGCGTAGGCGGCTTCGGCGGTTCGCCATGCGATCGCGATCGGTTCGCGGCACCATTGCTGGCTATGACGCAGGTCACGGGCAAGCGCACGTCAACCGATGGGCGGGGCGGCTGGCTGGCCCGCGAGCGAACCGTCGCCGGGCCCGGCTTCAACCGCTGGCTCATCCCGCCGGCCGCGCTCGCCATCCACCTGTGCATCGGACAGGCGTACGCCACCAGCGTGTACAAGACCCCGCTGGTGAATCACTTCGACACCTCGCTGACCCAGATCGGGATCGTGTTCTCGATAGCGATCGTCATGCTGGGTCTGTCGGCCGCCGTTTTCGGTACCTGGGTCGACACCGGAGGCCCACGCCGCGCGATGGTGGCGGCGGCCCTGTGCTGGTCCACCGGTTTCCTCGTCGGCGCCGCCGGCATCGCCACCAGCCAGCTGTGGCTGCTGTACCTCGGTTACGGCTTCATCGGCGGCATCGGGCTGGGAATCGGCTACATCTCGCCGGTGTCCACGCTGATCAAGTGGTTCCCAGACCGCCCAGGTCTGGCCACCGGGCTTGCGATCATGGGATTCGGTGGCGGCGCGCTGGTCGCTAGCCCGCTGGAGGAGCAGCTGCTCGGGACCTACGGAGACGACGGCAGCGGGGTCGCCACCATGTTCGTCACCCTCGGGATCGGGTACCTGGTGGTGATGTTGATCGGCGCCCTGCTGGTGCGGGTGCCAGCCGATGACTGGCGGCCGGCAGGGTTCGACCCGGCCGAGGTCAAGAGCCGGGCGCTGGTGTCGACCGGGCATGTGTCGGCGGCCAACAGCACCAAGACCCCGCAGTTCTGGCTGTTGTGGACCGTGTTGTTCTGCAACGTCACCGCCGGTATCGGCATCCTCGAGCAGGCCGACGGGATGATCGAGGACTTCTTCCGCGAGGGCGGTGACTCCTCGATCGCGGCCGCTGCCGCCGCCGGGTTCGTCGGCATCTTGTCGCTGGCGAACATGGCCGGCAGGGTGGTGTGGTCTTCGACCTCCGACGTCGTCGGGCGCAAGCCGATCTACGTGATGTACCTCGGCGTCGGCATGATCGCGTACGCATGCCTGGCCCTGCTCGGCAGCAGCAGCGTCGGACTGTTCGTGCTGCTGGCCGTGGTGATCATCTCCTTCTACGGCGGCGGCTTCGCCACCGTGCCGGCGTATCTGCGCGACCTGTTCGGCACTTACCAGGTAGGTGCCATCCACGGTCGCCTGCTGACCGCCTGGAGCGCCGCCGGAATCGCCGGCCCGCTGATCATCAACGGGTTCCTCGACGCCGAGGGCACCCCCGGAAACCTCACCGCCGACGCCTACCGGCCGGCCCTGTTCACCATGGTCGGGGTGCTTGCGGTCGGCTTCGTCGCGAACCTGCTGATGCGACCGGTGGCCGACAAGTGGCACGAGTCGGACGAGACGGTCGAGCAGGCATCCCGTACCGACACCCACGTGTCGGACACCGCCGGCAGCGGCTCTACGGTGCCGTCCTGGGTGCTGCCACTGGCCTGGGCGCTGGTGGCGGTGCCGCTCACCTACGGCGTCTACAAGACGATCGAGACCGCCATCGACCTGTTCAGCTGATCTGGGCACGAAACGCGGTGCACGACCAGCTCGGTTGCCTCGACTACGACGTGGTCGACGTGTTCACCGATCGTGCTTATGCCGGCAACCCGCTCGCCGTGGTCCACGGTTCCGGTGGGCTGACGCCGGGCCAGTTGCAGGCCCTGGCGCGTGAGTTCAACCTGTCCGAGACGACCTTCCCGACCCTGCGGTCCGAGACGGCGTACGACGTGCGCATCTTCACCCCGGACACCGAGATCCCGTTCGCCGGGCACCCGAGCGTCGGGACGGCCTGGCTGCTGCGCCGGCGCGGGGAGCTGAGCGGCGCCGAGGTGGTGCAGCACTGCGGCGCCGGCGAGGTACCCGTCCGCGTGCGCGAGAAGGGCGCCGAGCTGACGGCCACGCCGCAACATGTGCGGCGCCGCGACGACGCGGAGACCCTGGCCGCGGCCGTCGGCCTGGCCGCCAGTGACGTCGTCGGTGCGGTGCACGAGGCCAGCTGCGGACTGGCGTGGACCCTGCTGCGGGTGCGTGCTGACGCGGTGGCGCGCAGCCGCCCTACCCCGCCCGGCTGGCTGCCGGAGTCGAGCGGACCCGACCCGATGGGTGGTCTGGCGGTCGTGGCCGTCACCGTGCAGGCGGAAGGGTGCGCGGTCCATGCCAGGGTTTACTTCCCGTCCGGCGCGGCGGTGGTGGAGGACCCGGCCACCGGTTCGGCGGCAGCCGCACTCGGGGTGGTGCTCGCTGCCGACGGCACTGCGGGCACCGAGGGCAGCACGGCGTACACCATCAGCCAGGGAGCCGAGATGGGTCGCCCGTCGACGTTGTCCTGCCGGGTGGACGTGGAGACTGGGGTGGCGCAAAGGGTGCATGTCGGCGGCGGGGTAGTCCCCGTCGCGTCCGGGCGGATCGCCGTCCCACCCGGCTGAGCCGGCGGGCGGCGGCGGGTGTCGGTCTCACTGCGGTCGGCTACACCACGCAGGTATCGGACCCGGAGTCGCGTATGGCGCCGTTGATGGTCTTGAACTGCCACGCGTAGCCGGCGTCGCTCAGCGACATGAACAGCACCCCGTGCGAGCCGTTGTACCGGAACTCCGAACCCGGCTGGACCGAGCCGAAGCCGTAGATGGTCTTGCCGCCAAGCCCCGACACGAACGACCTGATCCCGTTGGCGGACTGGGCACCCGACGCTGTGAGCCGGCCGAACCGCTCGTAGCTGTGATCGTGACCCGAAAGCACCACGTCGGCCTGGGCGGCATCCAGAGCGGACCACAGCGGAGCGACAGAGGTGTCGTTGCCGTGCTGGCCGGAGGAGAACCGGGGGTGGTGCATGTACGCCAGGGAACAACGTCGCGGGTTGGCGGCCAGGTCACGCTGCAGCCACGACACCTGGGTTGCGCACGAGATGTCGGAGCAGTTGGAGTTGAGTGCATACAAGCGCCACGCACCCAGGTTGTAGGCGTAGTAGCCGGGTGCGTTGCGGGAGCGGGCGCCGAAGTAGGCGTAGTAGCCGGACCCACCGGAGTTGTACTCGTGGTTTCCAGGGACAGGGTTCGTCTGGGCTTTGAATGCTCCCCAGCTCGAGTCGTAGGAGCTGTTGAAATCGGCCAGCAGTCCAGTTTCGTACTGCAGGTCACCGAGCGCGAGCACGGCGGTCGGGTCGGATGCCGTGACGAGCCGAGCAGTCGCCGCCTGCTGGCAGGTCTTGGCGCCGACCGTAAAAGGCGGCTTGCACGCAACATCACCTGCGGCTGCGATACGCACAATCGTGGCCGCGGCCGCCGGTTGGGAGGTCGACTGGGCCACGACCGGAACGAGGGGGGCGGCAGTCAGGGTCGCTACGGTTGCACCCAGTGCGGCCAGCAGGCTCGTTCGGCGCCGGTGGGAGGGGTGATCGGTGACTGACATATCACTCAATGTACATGTGGCACTACACAAAGTCACGTCAAGGAGCCACCGAGCCAGTGCGGGGGTCCCACCACAATGGGCAGGTGCAGTGGCTGCTGGCGTTAGTCGGGGTGGCGGGGGTGTCAGCCTCCGGACCGTTGATGGCCGCTACTGCCGCTCCGGCGTTAGCGATCGCGTTCTGGCGCAACGCCTTCGCCACGGTGCTGCTGGTGCCAACTGCCGCGGCTACCCGTCGTACGGAGCTGCGCGGGATCGACCGGCGCGAGCTGCGGCTGCTGGGTGTGGCAGCGCTCGCGCTGGCCGCGCACTTCGCAACCTGGGTGGTGTCGCTGAAGCTGACCTCGGTCGCCTCGGCCACCGCGCTGGTGTGCCTGATGGCCGGCTGGGTGGTGCTGATCACCTGGCTGCGTGGGGAAGCCGTGACCCGCGCCGTGGTGATGGGGCTCGCGGTGTCGTTCGCCGGGGTGCTGGTCGTCACCGGCGTCGACACGCGGGTCTCGACCGAGGCTCTGATAGGCGACCTGCTCGCATTCGCCGGCGGGTTCTTCGGCGCGGTGTACACGATCACCGGTGAGCAAGCGCGCAAGACGTTGTCTACGACGACCTACACCACCGTCTGCTACGGGCTGTGCGCCGTGATCCTGCTGCTGGTCTGCGTGCTGGGACGCCAGGACCTGGTCGGTTACTCCGACCGCAGCTGGCTGGCGCTGGTCGCGGTCACGGTGTGCGCCCAGCTGCTCGGACACTCGGTGTTCAACCACCTGCTGGCCACGATGAGCCCCACCGTGGTGTCGTTGGTGATCCTGCTGGAGGTGCCCGGTGCGGCGGTCCTGGCAGCGGCCTTCCTGGGGCAGTCCCCACCGCTGGGTGTCTACCTCGGCCTTGCGCTGATCCTGTCCGGTCTGGTCGTGGTGGTGGCCACGCGCCGACGGCCAAGCGAGCAGGTTCTCGAGGCGCCGGTCGACTGACGCTGAACCCGCCGGAGGTACGCCATGCGGCGTTACCGGGTCGACGAGGTGTCGTCGGCACTCGGGGCGGGGTCGACCAGTGTGGGGTCCAAGGCGATTGCACGGAGAACATCCTTGTCACCGGCACGCTCCCGACCCTCTGCGCGCAGGAGTAGGCCGAGATTGAGCCACGCCGCTGCGTCCGACTTGTCGGCTGCTACTGCACGCTCGTACAGCGAGATGGCCTCGTCGTTGTCATCCCGTGCCGTACGAAGGATCGCGAGGTTGAACAAGGCGGGCTCGTAGGTCGGATCGCTCTCGAGCGCTGACCGGTACTTGTCTTCGGCCAACCCGTAGTTGCCCTGGGTCTCGTCGATGAGCGCCAGGTTGTAGAACGCGAACTTGTTGGTCGCGTCGTACTCGAGGGCCGTGTTGTAGTCGTCGGCAGCCGCGGACAGATCTCCTTCGGCGTGGGCGGTCAAGCCGGCCTTCACGGCTGCTCCTGCCTGCTTGGCGTCGGCGGCTGCAGCGGAGGCCGCGGAGGCTGGTGCCGGCGGGCTTTCCGAGCATGCGGTTGCGCCGAAAGTGCATATGGCCGTGAAAGCGAGCAAAAGGCATAGACGCCCTGGTAAGCGTGGACTGCGGGTGTGCGTGCTCATTGGTGTCTGCTTCCCGAGGGGATGGGTGATGCTCCGATTGCGGGCTTACCTGGTTCCGCGGGTCTGAGCAGGTTTCGCGCCGCCGGGCAAGGCAATGGGCGATGCATTGTCTTTCGGCCCGAGTCCGATTCACCAGTGCCCACAGACTACCGGTGGCCAAGGCGACGTGACGTGTAAACGGCCGGAAAGTACAAGTA
>Ga0136622_10000128_pt1 | contig 27635 bp, 27 predicted proteins | sample AntDrymUQ4482106_2_FD_104803 | JGI IMG/M metagenome (GOLD analysis project Ga0136622, IMG submission 104803) | Polar desert sand microbial communities from Dry Valleys, Antarctica - metaG UQ448 (21.06) | ecosystem: Environmental > Terrestrial > Soil > Desert | place: Antarctica: Dry Valley...
CAGCCGCCGCTGTGCCGAAACCAGGTCGTCGGCCTCCTCGCGGCACGGTGGGCAGTCGGCGAACCAGACGTTGATCACCACCGGCCGGCCGGTGAAGTCGGCCAGCGCCACCGGCTCGCCCTCGACGCTCACCCCGGAGACCGAGGGCGCGGGTTCCCGCTCGTCGGCCGGGACCACCGTGATGCCGAACTCCCCGCTCACGTACCCGCCGTCGGCCCGGTCGGACGAGATCCCGCCGCACCCGGCGAGCAGCAGCACGGCCAGCAGCCACACCGCCATGGCCCCGCGACTGCGGGTGTGATGCCGCGCGGGCCGACGCATGCGCGTCAGGCCCCGAACTGCTGGTCGTCGGCCGGGCCGAGCAGGTCGGCCGCCGGCTCGGTGTAGGCGACCGACTCGACCACGTCACCGGCGTACGTGATCGACGTGACGCTGGCCAGGGCGCACTGGCGGCGGCGCGGGTCGTGCACGAACCGGCGCCCCTCGGCCGCGCAGCGCGCGATCCACACCGGCAGCTGGTGGGAGACGAGTACCGCCTCGTGGCCGCGGGCCGCGGCGCGCGCCGCCCCGGCGGCTGCCTGCATCCGGTGGGCGATCGCGGCGTACGGCTCACCCCACGAGGGTCGGAACGGATTGCGCAGCCGCCACCACACCAATGGATGCCACAGCACGCCGTCGCCGACGCCGAACGGCTTGCCCTCGAACTGGTTGCCAGCCTCGATCACCCGCTCGTCCTCATGCACGTCGAGGTCCAGTGCGGCGGCGGTCACGGCCGCCGTCTCCTGCGCCCGCTCCAGGGGCGAAGACACCAGGTGGGTCACGTCGCGCCCGGCGAAGAACCCCGCGGCCCGCTCGGCCATCCGCAGGCCGAGCTCGGACAGGTGGTAGTCGGGCAGGCGTCCGTACAGGATCCCGCTCGGGTTGTGCACCTCGCCGTGGCGCAGCAGGTGGACCACGGTCCGCTCCGTCACGCGCCGGTCCCCACGGCGGCCGCGGCCCGCGCCGCTTGCGGCAGTGCCGCGGCCACCCGGTCCAGGGCGTCGCCGTCGTGGGCGGCGTTGACGAACCAGGCTTCGAACGCGCTCGGTGGCAACGCGACCCCGTTGGCCAGCATGGCGTGGAAGAACGCGGCGAAGCGGTCGAGGCGCTGGGCTCGTGCCCCGTCGAAGTCGACCACCGCATCGGCCGCCGGATCGCCGAAGAAGACACTGAACATGTTGCCGGCCGACTGCACCAGGTGCGGCACACCCTCGGCATCCAGCGCGTCCGACACCAACCCGCGCAAGGTCGCGGCGGTGCGGTCGAGGCCGGCGTACACGCTGTCGGTCGCAAGGCGCAGCGACACAAGCCCCGCGGTGCACGCCACCGGGTTCCCGGACAGGGTGCCGGCCTGGTAGACCGGCCCGTCCGGCGCGAGCCGGGCCATGATCTCGGCCGACCCGCCGAACGCCGCGGCCGGGAAGCCGCCGCCCATCACCTTGCCGAAGACCATCAGGTCCGGCGCCCACCCGTCGGCCGCGTCGGCGAGACCCCACCAGCCCGACCGGTGCACCCGGAAGCCCGTCATCACCTCGTCGCTGACCAGCAGGGCGCCGTGCGCCCGGCAGACCTCGTGCAGGAGGCGGTTGAAGCCTGGCAACGGCGGGACCGCGCCCATGTTGCCGGCGGCTGCCTCGGTGATAACGCACGCGACCCGGTCGCCGTACTCGGCGAACGCCCGGGTCAGCGCGTCCCCGTCGTTGTAGGGCAGCACCACCGTCGTCCCCGCGGTGGCGGCCGGCACCCCGGGGGTGCCGGGGATGGCGAGCGTGACCACACCTGAGCCGGCCGAGGCGAGCAGCGCGTCGACGTGGCCGTGGTAGCAGCCGGCGAACTTCACCACCAGGTCGCGCCCGGTGACACCGCGGGCCAGCCGGACCGCCGACATCGTCGCCTCGGTGCCCGACGACACCAGCCGAACCTGCTCGACCGGTGTACGGTCCACGATCTGTTCGGCCAGCAGCACCTCAGCCTCGGTCGGCGCACCGTAGGAGGTGCCGCGGGCGGCGGTGGCGGTGACCGCGTCGACAATTGCCGGGTGCGCGTGGCCGTGCAGCAGGGCTCCCCACGACGACACCAGGTCGACGTAGCTGCGCCCGTCGGCGTCGGTCACGTACGGGCCGCGCCCGGAGCCGATGAACCGCGGCGTGCCACCGACGGCCCGGAAGGCGCGCACCGGCGAGTTGACGCCACCGGGAATGACCCGGCGGGCGCGGGCGAGCAGCGCCGCCGATGCCGGCGCATCGGCGGAGTACGCCGCCGGGTGGGGCGTGGGGGCTGCCGTCACCGCGCCATTGTCCCCGAGCCGCACCGCAAGCACCGGCCGGGCCAGCGGGATGAATGATGAGACATTCTTGACGCCCGTGGGACAGCTACGTCACATCGCTCGTCCAGCGCCGTCACCGCAGCAGGCGGGCAGCGTCGGTGGCCCAGTAGGTGAGCAGCACGTCGGCGCCGGCACGCCGGATGCCGGTCAGCACCTCGAGCAGCGTGCGCTCACGGTCGATCCACCCCCGCTCGGCCGCCGCCTCGACCATGGCGTACTCCCCCGAGACGCTGTACGCCGCGACCGGCACGTCGACCGCCTCGCGCACCGCCCGGACGACGTCGAGGTAGCCCAGCGCCGGCTTCACCATGACGATGTCGGCGCCCTCGGCCACGTCGGCCCGCACCTCGCGCAGGGCCTCGCGCGCGTTGGCGGGGTCCTGCTGGTAGGTAAGGCGGTCGCCCTGCAGTGAGCTGTTCACCGCCTCGCGGAAAGGCCCGTAGAAGGCAGAGGCGTACTTGGCGGCGTACGCTAGGACACCCACGTCGCCGTGTCCACCGGCATCGAGGGCTGCCCGGACCGCGCCGACCTGGCCGTCCATCATCCCGCTCGGCCCGACCAGCCCCACGCCCGCGTCGGCGTGCACCAGCGCCATCGCGGCGTACCGCTGCAAGGTGGCGTCGTTGTCCACCCGGCCAGCGGCGTCAATGACCCCGCAGTGCCCATGGTCGGTGAACTCGTCGAGGCACAGGTCGCTCACCACCACCAGCGCGTCCCCGACCTCGGACACCGCGTCCCGGATCGCCATCGTCAACACGCCGTCGGGGTCGGTGGCTCCCGAGCCAGTCGCGTCCTTGTGCTCGGGCACGCCGAACAGCACCACGCCGCCGATCCCGAGCTCGGCCGCGTCGGCGACAGCCGCCCGCATCGTGTCCCGGGTGTGCTGCATCACACCGGGCATGCTGGCCACCGGCACCGGTTCGCGCGCCCTTTCCCGGATGAACAGTGGGAGCAGCAGCTGCTGCGGATGCAGCACCGTCTCGGCGACCAGGGCCCGCACCGCGCGCGAAACGCGCAGCCGACGCGGCCGGATGACCGGGAAGCCCACTCAGGTGACCTTGCGCCGGACCGGCCCGCGTCGCTCGGACGGGCGGGTCACCGGCTCGCCGGCCTCCAGCGCCGCCACCCGGCGCTGGGTGCCGAAGTCAGCCAGCGCCTCGGTGAGCAGGTCCACCGACGGGTGCTCGGCCAGCACGTCGACCCGCAGCCCGTGCTCCTCGGCGGCGTGCGCGGTCGCCGGGCCGATGCAGGCGATCACGGTGCCGGGGTGCGGCTTGCCGGCGATCCCGACCAGGTTGCGCACCGTCGAGGACGACGTGAACACGACCGCATCGAACCGGCCGGACTTAATCGCCTCACGCACCTGCGCGGGTGGCGGAGCGGCCCGCACCGTGCGGTACGCCGTGACGTCGTCGACCTCCCACCCGAGCTCGTGCAGCCCGGCGACCAGGCTGTCCGTCGCGATGTCCGCCCGGGGCAGGAACACCCGGTTGATGGGGTCGAGGACGTCGTCGTACGGCGGCCAGTCCTCGAGCAGCCCGCGGCCCGACTGCTCGCCCGACGGCACCAGGTCGGGTCGGATCCCCCAGGTGCGCACGGCGTCGGCGGTGACCTGCCCCACCGCGGCGACCTTGAGCCCCGAGAACGCCCGCGCGTCCAGCCCGTACTCGTCGAACTTCTCGCGCACCGCGCGCACCGCGTTGACCGAGGTGAACGCCACCCACTCGTAGCGGCCCTCGACCAGGCCGCGGATGGCCTTGTCCATCTGCTGCGGGTTGCGCGGCGGCTCCACCGAGATCGTCGCGACCTCCTCAGCCACCGCACCGTGGGCGAGCAGCCGCTCCGACAGCGCGCCGGCCTGCTCCTTGGTGCGTGGCACCAGCACCCGCCAGCCGAACAGCGGCTTCGTCTCGAACCACGACAGCTGCTCGCGCAGGCCGACGACGTCGCCGACCACGACCAGAGCGGGCGGCGCCATCTCGGCGTCGGCGGCGTCGGCGGCGATCCGGTTCAGGGTGGACACCACGGTGGCCTGCTCGGTGGTCGTGCCGACACGGGTCATCGCCACCGGGGTCTGTCCCGAACGACCGGCCGCCACCAGCGCATCGGCCACCTGCGCGATCGAGGCGACCGCTGACAGCAGCACCAGGGTCTGGTCGGTGCCGTAGCGCGACCAGTCGACCTTGGCCTCGGCGACGTTGACGACCGCGACCTCACGCTGCGTCCGCGTGGTGAGCGGCACCCCGGCGTACGCCGCCACCGCCGTCACCGCGGACACACCGGGGACGATGTCGAAGGCCACGCCTGCCTTGGCGCAGGCGATCGCCTCTTCCGGACCGGTGCCGTAGACCCACGGGTCACCGCTGAGCAACCGCACGACCGGCTTGGCGCTCTTGGCGTGCTTGACGACCAGGCGGGCTCGCGCGGCATGGGTCAGCGGCGTGCCGGTCTCGCCCTGGGCGCCGTCGATGACCAGCGGAGCCATGGTCGGAGCCGGCGCCTGCACGGCGCTGGTGACGCCGTTCCGGACCGCGTCCACGAGACCGGCGTGGTCCGGGGTCTCGGTGATCACCACCGCCGCCTCGCGGATCAGCTCGACGGCGCGGACGGTCAGCAGCCGCGGATCTCCGGGTCCGGTGCCGACGAAGCTGACCCGTCCGGGCCGCCGGGCCGCGGTCGCCGTGGCGGCCGCGGTGCTGGTGGTGCGGGTACGCGCGGTACTGGTCACGAGATCGGTCTCCAGGTCGTCGTGCGGGGCTGTCGGCGGCTGGCTGGTCTTGCGCGATGGGCGGGTCACGGCTTTGCACCTGCGCCGACAACCGCGGCGATGAGTTCGTCCGCCCCGTCGGAGAGCATCTCGGTCGCGAGGGCCAGCCCCAGCTGCTCCGGCTCGAGTGGGGACCCGGTCGTGGACGCGCGCAGGTGCGGGTACCCCGTGGGGTCGACCACGGTGGCGCGCAGCCACAGCTCGTCGGTCTCGTCCGCGTCCGAGTCCCCCGCGTCCGGGTCGACCGACACCTGCTCGGCCAGCGCCCCCACCGGGGCGGTGCACCCGGCCCCCACGCCCGCCAGGAACGCGCGCTCTGCGCGGACCGCGGTCCGGGTGGACGGATCGTCGAGCAGGTTGGCCAGCGAGACGGCCAGCGGGTCGCCGGCGCGGCACTCCACCGCGAGCGCACCCTGGCCGGGTGCGGGCAGCATCTGCAGCGGGTCGAGCACCTCGGTCACCTCGTCCAGCCGGCCCAGCCGGGCCAGGCCGGCGCGGGCGACGACGACCGCGTCGAGGGACCCGTCCCGAACCCGGCCCAGCCGGGTGTCGACGTTGCCGCGCAGGTCGACCACGACCAGCCCCAGACCGAGCGCGTTCAGCTGCGCGGCGCGGCGCGGGGAGCCGGTGCCGACGGTGCTGCCGGGCGGCAGCTCGCCCAGCGTCAGCTCGTCCCGGGCCACCAGCGCGTCCCGGGCGTCGGCCCGGACGGGAACGGCAGCCAGCTCGATGCCGTCGGTCGGATCGGTGGGCAGGTCCTTCAAGGAGTGCACGCAGACATCGACCTCGCCGGCGAGCAGAGCGGCCCGCAGGGCGGACACGAACACGCCGGCACCACCGATCACGCTGAGCGGCCCCGGGTCGAGGTCACCACGGGTAGTGACCTCGACTAACCGCACCGGTTCGGTCCCCCCGGTGGCCAACTGTTCGGCTATCGCCCGGCTCTGCGCCATCGCGAGCCGGCTTGCTCGGGTGCCCAGCCGAACCTCACCGTTCGCACTGCCCGCGCTGGTGGTGGTCATACGACCTCCCCGGGCGCCTCGACCTCGGCCCGGGTGACCGCGTCTACGGTGCCCGACGGCAGCGCGAACAGCTCGGACAGCACCTCCGCGTACGACATGCCGTCGGGGTGGCCGGTGAGCTCCTTGATCCGCGTCGTCGGCCCGTGCAACAGCTTGCCCGCCACCCGGCGCAGGGTCTGCTCGACCTCGGCCCGGGTGGCCTCATCGAGGTCGGGCAGCCGCGCCAGCAGCCGCCCCAGCTCGGCGTCGACGACCTCGGTGGCGAGGGTCCGTAGCGCCACCACGGTCGGCGTGGCCCGCGCGGCTCCCCGGGCACCGAGGAAGCCGGTCACCTCCTCACCGACGATCCGGCGCACCTGCTCGATGTCGGCGGCGGTCTCCCCGTCGGCCAGGTCGTGCGCGAGGGTGGCCAGCCCGACGTAACGGACTGCCGGATGAGTTGCCACCACCGGGTCGACGTCGTGCGGCAGTGCGAGGTCGACGACGCCGACCGGCCGTTGCGGGTCGCGCCGGTCGAGCACGGGGCCGACCTGGTCGATGCCGATGACGACCCCGGTGGCGCCGGTGCAGGACACCACCACGTCTGCTGTGGCAAGCTCACTGGCGAGCACGTCGATACCGACCGGGCGGCCGCCCGCCGAGGCGGCCAGCCGGGCGGCCCGCTCGGGCGTGCGGTTGGCCACCACCACCTCGGTGACCCCACGCCGCACCAGGCTCGCTGCCGCGATCGCGGCCATCGCGCCGGCGCCCACGACCAGCGCCTTCGCGCCGGCCAGACTCGTCCCGGCCGCCTCGAGCCGGCCCAGGGCCGCCGACACCAGCGAGCGCCCGGCCTGGTCGATGCCGGTCTCGGCATGGCCGCGCTTGCCGACGCGCAGTGCCTGCTGGAAGGCGCCGTTGAGCAGCGGACCGACCGAGCCGTGCTCCTGGCCACGCTGCAGCGCGGCGCGGACCTGCCCGAGGATCTGGCTCTCGCCGACCACCATCGAGTCGAGGCCCGCCGAAACCGCGAACAGGTGCGCGACCGCCGCCTCGTCGTAGTGCACGTACAGGTGAGGGACGACGTCGTCGCGGCTGCCGCCGGCTGCTGCCGCCAGCAGCTCGGACACGTCCTCGACGCTGCCGTGGAACCGGTCGACGGCGGCGTAGACCTCGACCCGGTTGCAGGTGGCCAGCACGACCGCCTCGGTGACGTGCTCGGTGTCCAGCAGTGCCAGGCCGAGCTTGGCGGCGCCGAGCCCGTCCAGGGCGAGCCGTTCGAGCAGCGGCACCGGCGCGCTCTTGTGCGAGGCGCCCACCGTCAGGATGCTCATGCCGGCTCCACCCGCTGCACGCGGGGTTGCTCGATGACCCCGTGCTTGCGCTGCTCGTGGTAGGCCAGGATCTGGAGCTCGATGGACAGGTCGACCTTGCGCACGTCCACCCCGGGCGGCACTACCAGGACCGTGGGGGCGAAGTTCAGGATCGAGGTGACCCCGGCGGCCACCAGCCGGTCCGCGACCTGCTGCGCGACCGGCCCGGGGGTGGTGAGAACGCCGATGGCGACGCCGGACTCGGTCACCAGCTGCTCCAGCGCGTCTACATGCCGCACCGCCACCCGCCCGTACGTCTCGCCGACCCGAGCCGGGTCGCTGTCGACGAGCCCGGCGACGCGGAAGCCGCGGGAGGCGAACCCTCCGTACCCGGCGAGTGCCTGGCCGAGGTTGCCCATGCCTACGATGACGACCGGCCAGTCCTGGGTGAGGCCGATCTCGCGGGCGATCTGATAGCGCAGGTACTCCACGTCGTAGCCGACGCCACGGGTGCCGTACGACCCGAGGTGGGACAGGTCCTTGCGCAGCTTGGCGGAATTGACACCGGCTGCGGCCGCCAGCTGCTGGCTGGAGGCCGTGGTCACGCCGCGATCGGTCAGGGCGGTGAGAGCCCGCAGGTAGATCGGGAGGCGTGCCACGGTGGCCTCCGGGATCCCCCTATGGGTCTCGATCACGCCGCCCACTGTATGAGCTTGTGAACGCGGGAACAAACCGGCGAAACGGTCGCGGAACGCTAGTTCCGGTCCAGCGCGGCGCGCAGCCGATGGGGGTCTACCCGCCAGAAGTCGTGCTGGCGACCGTCGACGAAGCAGACCGGCACCTGCTCGGTGAACGCGGCGACCAGCCGGGCGTCGGTGTCGATGTCCACCTCGACCCACTCGTCCCCGGTCTCGACACAGACGTTGGCGACGACGGCCCGGGCGGCGGCGCACAGGTGACAGCCGACGCGCCCGTACAGGACGACCCGCGCGTCAGCCGCATTCGGGACAGCGGGTGGCATGCGCCCACTGTCACACGCCCCACCCGCCGGCCTGTTACGAGAACGCGCCGCCGCGGTGCACGAGCAGCCGGTCGAGGGTGAGCTGGATCCGCTCGCGCACCTGGTCGGTGAGGTTGAACACAAGCATCGGGTCGTCAGCGCTGGCGGCGGGGTGGTCGTCGGTGCGCAGCGGCTCACCGAACTCGATCACCCACTTGCTTGGCAGCGGGATCAGACCCAGCGGTCCGAGCAGCGGGAAGAACGGGGTTATCGGCACGTACGGCAGTCCCAGCAGCCGGGCCAGGGTCGGCAGGTTGCCGATCAGCGGGTAGATCTCCTCGGCACCGACGATCGAGCACGGCACGATCGGAACGCGCGTCCTTATCGCCGCCGACACGAACCCGCCTCGCCCGAAGCGCTGCAGCCGGTAGCGCTCGGCGTACGGCTTGCCGATCCCCTTGTAGCCCTCCGGCCACACCCCGACCAGCTCACCACCGGCAAGGAGTCGTTCGGCGTCTTCCGTACAGGCCATCGTGACTCCGCCCTTGCGGGCCAGCTCGGAGACGAACGGCAGCGCGAACACCAGGTCGGCGCCGAGCGCCCGCAGGTGCCGGTCGGCGTGGTCGTGCACGACCAGCACGGTCATCAAAGCGTCGACGGGCAGCGTCCCCGAGTGGTTGGCCACCACCAGCGCACCGCCGTCGCGCGGGATGTTCTCGACACCGCGAACCTCGATCCTGAACCAGCGCTCGGCGAGGGGCCGCAGGGCGGACATGAACAGGGTGGACGTGAGCTCGGCGTCGAAGCCCAGGTCGTCGATCTCGTAGTCGCCGGTGAGGCGCCTGCGCAGGAAGGCCAGTGCTCGCGCCAGTACCTGGTCACCCTCGCGGTCTCCCGACGCGTCGTCGGGGTCGGGGCCGGGCACCGGGGCGAGGAACGGCGGCCCGGTGCTGCCCGGAACCGAGCTGCCCGGAGCCGGCCCCGACGCTCGCCGCCCCGGTGGCGCCAGCGAGCGTGCCGCCCTGCTCGGCGACGGGCCACGGTTGCCTCGCCCCGGCCGCCCACCAGCGCCCAGCTGGATGATGTCAGCCTCGCTCACGCGGTGCCCCTCCCGGCCAGCCCCGTGGCAAGTCCGCGCTCCACCCGGCGCAGCCGCTCGGGACTCAGCGGCCCGGTACCGGTGGTCGCGGCGAAGTCGTCGAGCGTCTGGGCGGTGCTCCACCGCGGCTGGTAGCCGAACGTCTCGCGCAGGGCGGTGGTGTCGACGACCCGACCGTAGGTCAGCAGAGCCACCTGGTCAGCGGACAGGTCGATGCCGCTCGTACGCCGCAGGGCCCGGCCGACAACCTCCACCCCGAACCCGGGTACCGGGAGGGCCGGACGCCCGAGTCGCCGGACCAGCTGCGACAGCGTCAGCACGCCATCTCCGGCGACGTTGAAGGTGCCGGCAGCGCCGTGCACGGCCGCGCGGTGCAGCACCTGCAGGGCGTCGTCACGGTGCAGCAGCTGCAGCCGCGGATCGAACCCGAGGACGGTCGGGATCGCCGGCAGCCGCAGGTAGCGCGCCAGCGCCGACGGCAGGTCTCCGGCCAGCACGTCGGCACAGCGCAGCACGGCCAGCGACACGTCGGGGCGACGGCGACCGAATCCCCGGACGTAGCCCTCCACCTCGGCGCAGTCCTTGGCGTACCCCGAACGCTGTAGGCCCTCGGGCGCGGACTCCTCGCTGAACATCGCCGGGGACCGTGGCGAGGCGCCATACACGGCCGTCGACGACATCAGCACCAGCCGACGGACGGCGACCGCCCGCTGGCAGGCGGCCAGCAGCTGCATGGTGCCGATGACGTAGGTCTCCTTGCTGGCGCCGCGCCCACCGGTCCTGCTGGAGGCGGCGCGGACATCCATGTGCAGCACCGTGTCGACACCCTCGGCGGCCAGCAGGTCGGCGATCACCGGGTGCCGGATGTCGGCACGGACGACCCGCACGGCACCGAGGTCACCATGCGTGGGGGCCATGTCGACGCCGACGACCCTGTCGACCCTCGGGTCGGCGCTCAGAGTGCGAGCGACCTCCGCGGCCAGCTGGTCGGCGACGCCGGTGACGAGGACGACGCGGCCCATGTCACTTGCCGGCGCGGCGCCGCTGGATGCGAGTCTTCTTCAGCAGCTTGCGGTGCTTCTTCTTCGCCATCCGCTTGCGACGCTTCTTGATGACAGAACCCACGGTGTCCTCTCGACTGACCGAATGCCGCTGCCTGGCAGCCGGCGACCGCCCAACAGTAGTCGCCCGGCCAACCTTGGCCTGACCGGCATCTCGGACATCCGACGTCGCCTGTGCCACCGCACTGTCCCGACATCTTTGTGCCGGGCCTGCTGACCGCCCGGCCTAGCCGGCCTGGAAGTACGACTTGCGCAGGTAGTCGTCGACGGCGGACTCGGGGACACGGAACGAGCGACCGACCCGAACGGCCTCGAGGTCGCCCGAGTGCACCAGGCGGTACACGGTCATCTTGGAGACTCGGATGCGCGAGGCGACCTCGGCCACGGTGAGGAACCGGACCTCAGACAGGGACACTTCGTCCTTGTTGGACCCAGCCATGGCGTACCGCACTTCCTGCACGGGACGCTCTCCGGCTTCCCGCCAAAGACCAGACGTTACGTGCTTGACCGGGAGGTTAGTGCGTGCCGGTACGGGCGGGATAGCACAACCGGGATGGTGCGCGAGTTGTCCGACCGATCGGCTGATCACGCCCGACCATCGGGCGCCGAGACACGTCAGACAGCCGGTGCGGCGACACCTGATCGGGGGACACGGGAGCCTTCACTGGTGCGGGTCGAGGCCCATCGCGGGGAAGGCGGCAACCCGGGTGGCGTGTACCGATCGGTCAAGCCAGGACCCGGGATCGTAGCCGCCGCCCCAGTCCCGGTAAGTCGGTTCCTGCCCGTCGGTCATGCGGCTTGGGGCGACCGCGCCGGTGGAGTCTCGCACATGGCGCCGCCACGGCTCGGGGACCGGCACCGCTGCCTCCAGCGGTTGGCCGGCGACGATCGCCAGCAGGTGCGTCCATGCGCGCGGCACGACATCTGTGACCGAGTAGCCACCTCCGCCGGTGGCGACCCACCGGCCCTCGCACAGCTCGTGTGCCAGCTCGTGCAGTGCGATGTACGACGCCCGTTGCCCGTCGACGCTGAGCATCAAGTGCGCCAGGGGGTCGGACTTGTGCCCGTCGCATCCGTGCTGGGTGACGAGGACCTGCGGCCCGAATGCACGCAGCACGTCCGGGACGACGGCGTGGAACGCCCGAAGCCAGCCGTCGTCGGACGTGCCGGGCGGCAGTGCCACGTTGACCGCGCTGCCCTCTGCGCCACGACCACCTATCTCGTCCGGTGCGCCGGTGCCGGGAAACAGCGTCTGCGGGGTCTCGTGCAGGCTGACCGTGAGCACGCGGGTGTCGTGGTAGAAGACGTGCTGCACCCCGTCGCCGTGGTGCACGTCGACGTCGACGTAGGCGACCCTGGTGGCGCCCTGCTGCAGCAGCCACGCGATCGCCACCGCCGGGTCGTTGTAGACGCAGAAGCCGCTGGCCAGGCCGGGCATGGCGTGGTGCAACCCACCGGCGATGCTCGCCGCGTGCAGCCGGACACCGCTCCAGACCTGGCGGGCCGCCTCGGCGGTTGCAGCGACCACGCGGGCGCTGGCTTCGTGCATGCCGGCGAAGGTGGGGTTGTCGGGGGTGCCGAGCCCGCGCGAGAGATCGTGCCGGCCGGGATCGGCGCTGACCCGCTTGACCGCGTCGACATAGGTCGGCTCGTGCACGAGCAGCAGCAGGTCGTCGTCAACCGCCGGGGTCTCGACCTGCGAGAGCAGTCCGGTGCCGTTGTCGCCGAGCACGCCCAGTGCGCGGGCAAGGCGCATCGTCAGGTCGATGCGCACAGGTGCCATCGGGTGTGCCGGCCCGAAGTCGTAGGCGGTCATGGTGTCGGCGAAAACCGAGCAGGCGTGGCAGCCGGACTCCGGCTCGACATCCGACGCGGACATGCGCGGACCCTACCCGGCGGACAGGTCTCGGGACCGGTCCCGGGCGGCCTCCATCGCGGTGAGGAAGGCCGCGCGCACCTTGTGGTCCTCGAGCTTGCGTACCGCCGCGGCGGTGGTGCCTCCGGGCGAGGTCACTTGCTCGCGCAGCACGGTCGGGTGCTCACCAGTCTCCCGCAGCAGCTTGGCCGAGCCGACCACGGTCTGGACCACGAGCTCGCTGGCGGTCGTGCGGGGCAGCCCGAGGTGCACCCCGGCTTCGATCATCGACTCGACGACGAAGAACAGGTACGCCGGCCCGGACCCGCTGATCGCGGTGACGGCGTCCTGCTGCTTCTCCGGCACCCGCAGCACCCGGCCGGTTGCCGACAACAGCTGCTCGGCCTCGAGCAGGTGGTCCTCGTCACAGTGCGCCCCGCGCGAGATCGCGGACATGCCCTCGTCGACGAGCGCGGGGGTGTTCGGCATCACCCGGACGACCGGGGTGCCGCTCGGCAGGCGCGCCTCGACGAAAGCTGTCGTGATGCCGGCAGCGAGCGAGACGACAAGCGTGGCGCCGGACAGGTGTGGGGCGATCTCGTCGAGCAGGTCGGCCATGTCCTGCGGCTTGACCACGAGCAGCAGGGTGTCGGCCTTGGCAGCGGCCTCGACGTTGCTGACCACCTCGACGCCGTAGCGCTCGCGCAGCTCGGTCGCCCGCTCGGGTCGCCGCTCGCTCAACATCAGCTCGTCCGGCTGGCGACCGGCGCGTAGCAAACCAGAGACCACCGTCTCCCCCATCACGCCGGCACCGAGCACCGCGACAAGACTCATGGCTCCTCCTCGACCGGGCTGGACGGTCCCATCCTCCCCGATCCCGCGCGCCTCCGATCGTTGGTGCGGGGTCACTGAGCCCGGGAACCTCCCGGCGGTGGGTCAGGCGGTGCGGCGGCGAAGCGTGCCCGTACCTACCGCGAGGGCGGCCAGCGCACTGCCGGCGACGACTGCCACGTCGAGGCTCAGGTCGCCGGTCCACCCGCTGGCCCTCTGCACCTGCTGCATGGCGTCAACCGCATACGACAGCGGCAGCGCGTCCGAGGCAGCGGCCAGCACGTCGGGCAACAGGTCCCGAGGAACGAACAGCCCGCACAACAGCACCTGAGGCAGCACCACCGCAGGCATGAACTGCACCGCCTGGAACTCGGTCTCGGCAAAAGCCGAGACGAGCAACCCGAGCGCACAGCCCAGCACGGCGTCCAGCACGGCCACCACCGCGAGCACCCAGACCTGGCCGTTCACGTCGAGCCCGAGCGGGCCGACCGCCAGGCCGACCGCGAGACCGGCCTGGACGACCGCGACGCCGCCGAAGGCGACGGCGTAACCGGCCAGCAGGTCTCCCTTGCCCATCGGCGTGGTCAGCAACCGCTCGAGCGTCCCGGACGACCGTTCGCGCAGTGTGGTCACCGAAGTCACCAGGAACATCACGATGAAGGGGAACAGGGCCAGCAGCGGAGGACCGAACCGGGCGAACGCGGCCTCCTCGCCGTCGAACATCCACCACAGCAAGGTGAGAAGCACGCAAGGCACCACGAGCAGCATCGCGACGGTGCGGTGGTCGCGGCGCAGCTGGGTGAGCACGCGCCGCGCCACCGCGAAGGTCGTACGGAGACTCACGCCACCACACCTTCACCTTGAAATCCGTTGCCCGCAGACCCGATGACGGACAGGAAGGCACCCTCGATGTCGGCCGCCCCGGTCGTGTCGAGCAGCGCCTGCGGCGTGTTGTCAGCGACCAGCCGCCCGGACCGCATGAGCAGCAGGCGGTCGCAGCGCAACGCCTCGTCCATCACGTGGCTCGAGACGATCAGCGTGGTGCCGGATGCGGCCAGCCGGTGGAACAGCGTCCACAGGTCGCGGCGCAGCACCGGGTCGAGTCCGACGGTGGGCTCGTCCAGCACCAGCAGCTCTGGTGGCCCCAAGAGCGCAACGGCCAGCGACACTCGCGAGCGCTGTCCGCCGGACAGCCGCCCGACCAGTGAGCCGCGGTGGTCGGCCAGGTCGACCTGCTCGAGCACCTCACCGGTCTGGGCCAACGGGGCTCGCAGCACCCGGGCGAAGAAGCCGAGGTTCTCGGCCACGGTCAGGTCGGGATAGACACTGGGCGCCTGAGTGAGGTAACCCACCCGGTTGCGCAGCGCCGGGGTGCCCGCCGGCCGCCCTAGCACCTGCACGGTCCCGGAGCGGACCTTCTGCACACCCACCAGCGCCCGCATCAGGGTGGTCTTGCCGCACCCGGACGGACCGAGCAGTCCCGTGACCTGCCCGCACGGCACGGCGAAGGACAGGTCCGGGACGACGGCCAGCCCACCCCGTACGACGCACAGGTGATCCACTCGTACAGCCGATCCGGTCGTCTCTGGCTGCATTTTATTGACCATGCGGCCAATAATGGCAAGACCGAGACTCGCTGGTCAAGCCAGGGACGGGCGTTCGCTCTGCTCAGCCGCGCAGGTGGTGCTGCAGCACCGGGCCGAGTCTGCCGGCCAGCTCATCGGCGGGCAGGGACGCCAGCGGCTCCAGCCGGACCACGTAGCGAAGCACCGCCACCCCCAACATCTGGGCGAAGGCCAGCTCGACTCGTTGCTCCGGGTCAGGCCCGGGAACCAGGTCACCGAGCACACCGAGGGCAAGCGCCGGCATCCCGCCGCGCAACAGGGCAGCCACCTGGTCACTGGTCATCGCCGTCCGCAGGAAGGCGAGCAGCGGCTGACGGCGCTGCTCGTCGTCCCAGGTGCGCAGCACCGCCAGCGCAATCCGATCACCCAGCCCGTCGATCGGACCGTCGACCGCGGACCCCAGCACCTGCCTGGGATCGAACGGGACCCCCAGCGCCTCGACGAACAGGTCGTCCTTGCCGCCGAAGAAGTGGTGCACCAGCCCGGGCGTCACCCCGGCGGCCGTGGCCACCCCGCGCATCGTGGTGCGCTCGAAGCCCCGCTCGGCGAACGCGGTCCGTGCCGCGGCGAGGATCGCGCCCCGAGTGTCGGGAGCCCCGGGTCTGCGGCCGGGACCGCGAATGGGCTCAGCGTCGGACTGTCCCATGTCAGGCCAGGTCAGGACTTGGTGGCCAGCGATCGGACGAAGAACGCCAGGTTCTGCGGGCGTTCGGCCAGCCGCCGCATCAGGTAGCCGTACCACTGGTCGCCGTACGGGACATAGACCCGCATCGTCTCCCCCGCGGCGGCCAGCCGCTTCTGCTCCTCGGGTCGGACACCGAACAGCATCTGGTACTCGTAGGTCCCAGGCTTTCGCTCGGCCCGGCCGGCCAGCATCGCGGCGATGCGGATCAGCCGCGGGTCGTGGGTGGCGACCATCGGGTATCCGGCGCCTTGCATCAGCGCCCTGAGGCAGCGCACGTACGACCGGTCGACGTCTCGGCGCGACTGGTAGGCGACCCGTGCCGGTTCCTTGTACGCCCCCTTGCACAGCCGAACGCGTGAGCCCATGTGCGCGAGGTCCTTGCAGTCGGCCTCGGTGCGGTGCAGCTGCGACTGGACGACCGCGCCGGTCTCCGGGAAGTCCCGCCGCAGCTCGGCGAGGACGGCGAGCGTGGAGTCGGTGGTGGTGTGGTCCTCCATGTCCAGGGTCACCGTGGTGGCCGCCGCGCGCGCCGCCTCGCAGATGCGCCGGGCGTTGTCGAGGGCGACGTCGTGCCCTCCGGTCAGTGCCTGGCCGACGGCCGACAGCTTGACCGACACCTCCGCGGCCGGCGTCAGCCCGGCCTCCGCGAGGGCCTCGAGCCCCTCCAGGTAGGCGGCCACGGCACGGGTCGCCCGAGTCCGGTCGAGGGCATCCTCGCCGAGGTGGTCGATGGTGACCTGCAGCCCGTCGCCGACCAACGCGGCCGTGGCCGCCACTGCTCGCGCCGTCGTCTGCCCCGCCACGAACCGCGCCACGATGCCGCTGGAGACCGGCATCGTGCTGGCCAACCGTTCCACCCGCTGGCTGCCCGCCAGCGCGAGCAGGGTCCGCCTCAACACCCGGCGTCCTCCTCGGCTCCGGCGCCGGCTCGGTTGCCGGACGGCTCGACTGTACGGCTGCTGGCTCCGCCCCGGGCCGCCAGGTGCAGCCGAGTGAAGGCCAACGCCTCGGCCAGGTCGGCCTCTCGTTCGGCGCGGCTGTCGGCGCGTCGGGTGTTTACCTCGACGACGACGTGGCCGTCGAAGTCACGGGCGGCGAGCAGCTCGCAGAACGCCGCGCAGGGCTGACCGCCGCGCCCCGGGACCAGATGCTCGTCGCGGCTCGACCCCGAGCCGTCGGTCATGTGTACGTGGGACAGCCGCTCGCCCAGCGCGGCCGCCGTCGCGAGCGGGTCGCCGCCGGCGGTCGCCGAGTGGGACAGGTCGAGCGTCACGTGTGCGTAGCCGTGGTCGACGGGATCCCACCCCGGCGCGTAGGCCTGGACCCGGCGCCCGCGCGCGCGCCAGGGGTACATGTTCTCCACCGCGAACGCGAGCCCGGTGCGAGTCTCGAGCCCGGTGATGCCCGCTCGAAACCCACGGGCGTAGTCGCGCTGCCACCGAAACGGTGGGTGGACCACCACGGTGTCGGCACCGAGCACCCGGGCGGCACGAGCGCTGCGCTCCAGCTTCTCCCACGGGTCGCTGCCCCATACCCGTTGCGTGATGAGCAGGCAGGGAGCGTGCACGGCGACGATCGGCAGCTGGTGGCGCTCACGCAGTCGACGCACCGCGGCAACGTCCTGACTGGTCTCGTCGAGACCGACCATCAGCTCGACCGCGTCGTAGCCGAGCGAGCCCGCCAGCTCGAAGCCGACCTCGGCCGGCTCGGGGAAGACCGACGCGGTCGACAGCGCGACCCGTGAACGGGGCACCGAGACGGTGGTCGGTTGGTCCGCGCCGGCGCTCACGCGGTCACAGTAGGCCGCCGGTGGCTGCGAGCCGGCTCACATGAGGTCGAGTCGTTCCAGGATCACGCCCTCGCGCAGCGCCCACGGGCAGACCGCCAGCTCGGGCAGCCCGAACAGCTCCAGCACCGCGTCCGCAACGAACGCCCCGGCCACTACCTGGTGCGCGCGGTTGGCCGACACCCCCGGCAGCTGCGCGATCTCGTCGAGCTGCATCGCGGCTAGCTTCGGCAGCCACTCCTTCAGCGCCGCGTGCGGCAGCTTGCGCCGGACGTACGGCCCGTCGGCGGACGGCGCGGCACCACAGATGCGCGCCAACGACCGGAACGTCTTGCTCGTCGCGACGGCATGGTCGGCCGCACCCCACCGCAGCACCTCACCGGCGTCGCCTGCGATGGATCTTCGCACCACCCGGCGCAACCGGGCGGCGGTGCCGTCCGGGACCGGCTGCACGTCGAGGTACTCGCGGCTGAGCCGGCCGGCCCCGAGTTGCAGCGACTGCACGACGTCGGGTGTCTCGCTCTGTCCGGTGGCGATCTCGAGCGACCCACCGCCGATGTCAAACACCGCCAGCCGACCCGACGACCAGCCGAACCAGCGGCGTACGGCGAGGAACGTCAACCGTGCCTCGTCCCCGCCCGGAAGCACCTCCAGCTCGACGCCGGTCCGGCGCCGCACCAGGGCCATCACCTCGTCGGCGTTGCTCGCGTCACGCACGGCCGAGGTGGCGAACGCGATGACCGACGTACAGCCCTTGTCCTCGGCGACCTGCTGCGCCTGCTCGACGAAACCGAGCAGCGCCACCTGCCCAGCCTCGTCGACCGCCCCGTCGTCGTCCAGGTGCTCGGCCAGCCGCAGCGGCTGCTTCACCGAGTACGCCGGCAGTGGCGCGGCGCCGCGGCGGGCGTCGACGACCAGCAGGTGACCGGTGTTCGACCCGATGTCCAGCACGCCGGTCCGCATGCCCACCAGGCTAGTCAGCGCTCATTACCCGCGGACGTCCGTCGAGCCCTTCGGTCCGGAAGCCGCACCGGTCGTAGGGTTGCGACCATGCCGGAGGTGAGCGTAGAGGCCCCGCGAGCCTGGGTCGAGTTCACCGACCCCGCCAACGACGGTCAGGTCCTGCGCTGCGACCTCACTTGGCTCACGTCTCGCTACGGATGCATCTTCGGCGACGGCTGCCCCGGCATCTACACCGGGCGTCCCGACGACGGCTGCTGCACCCTCGGAGCGCACTTCGCGGACAAGGCCGACGAGAAGCGGGTGGGCAAGGCTATGAAACGGCTCACCGCCGACGAGTGGCAGCTGCGCCGCGAGGGTCGCAAGGGTGGCTGGGTGGAGGTCGACGACGAGGGTGAGCGCAAGACCAGAGTGGTCGACGGCGCGTGCATCTTCCTCAACCGGCCCGGTTTCGCCGGCGGTACCGGCTGCGCACTGCACGCCTGGGCACTGACGCACGACGTCGAGCCGCTCACCACCAAACCGGACGTCTGCTGGCAGCTGCCCATCCGTCGGCGCTACCGGGACGTGGATCGCGGCGACGGCACGTCATACCTGGAAATCACCATCGAGGAGTACGCCCGTAGCGGCTGGGGACCTGGCGGGCACGACCTCGACTGGTACTGCTCGAGCAACACCGAAGCCCATGTGTCCCGCCACCCGCTGTATGTCACCAGCTCCCCCGAGCTCGTCGAGCTGATGGGCCAGCAGGCGTACGACGTGCTGGTCCCGCTGTGTGAGGAGCACCTGGCGCGCAAGGACGCGCTCACGCTGCACCCGGCGACCACCGCGCGCGAGCGCTGACCCCACGCAGCCCCGGTCCGCGGCACCGGTCCACAATCGAGACGTGCGTCTCGACCACCTCTCGTTCGCGGCCGGACCGGACGGGCTCGACGCCACCTCCCGCCAGCTGTCGGACAAGATCGGTGAGGACTTCGTCGAAGGCGGCGTGCACCCCAGGTTCGGCACCCGCAACCGGGTGCTGCCGCTGACCCGCGGGCACTACCTCGAAGTGGTGTCGGTGCTCGACCATCCCGCCTCCGACAAGGTGCCCTTCGGACAACTGGTCCGGGCCCGTTCCGAGGCGGGCGGCGGCTGGCTTGCGTGGGTGCTTGCGGTGGGGGACATCGCCCCGGTGGAGAAGCGCCTCGGCCGAGTCGCTGTGGCCGGCAGCCGGCACCTGCCGGACGGTTTCGAGCTGCGGTGGAAGCAGCTCGGCGTTGCCGACCTGCAGACCGACCCCCAGCTGCCGTTCGTCATCGAGTGGGAGATCGACCACTCGCACCACCCGTCGCGCGGCGCCAGCGGCGACGTCGCCCTGCTCGCCGTCGAGATCGCCGGTGACCCCGGCCGGGTCGCGGACTGGCTGGGTGAGCCCCCCGTCGCGGCACTGGAGGAGATCGGCGTGGAGTGGGTTGCTCCGCACGGTCGACCCGGCATCGTGGCGGCGCACCTTTCCACGCCGTTGGGCCCGGTCCGGATCTGACCGGTCCGCATCTGACCGATCCGATCTCGGCAGGCCGGTGATTGCGCCCCGATGCCGGTGCCGCGATGTCGGTGCGCTCGCCTAGCTTCGGCGGGGTGGGACAGACCTCTGCCGGACGTGACCGCAAGCCCTACCGCTGTGCCGAGTGCGGCTGGGAGGCGACCAAGTGGGTGGGCCGCTGTGGCGAGTGCCAGGCATGGGGCACCGTCGAGGAGCGCGCCGCCGCCGGCCGGGGCGGGCGCACCGTGCCCGGCGCGGTCACGGAGGCTGCCCGGCCGATCACGCACGTCGACGCCCTGGCATCGAGCGCACTCGGCTCCGGCGTTGGGGAGTTGGACCGGGTGCTCGGGGGTGGTGTGGTCCCCGGCGCGGCACTGCTTCTGGCCGGTGAGCCCGGGGTGGGCAAGTCGACGCTGTTGCTGGCAGTTGCCGCCCGGTGGGCGCTGTCGGGCCGACGCACCCTCTACGTCACCGGAGAAGAGTCGACCGCCCAGGTACGCCTGCGCGCCGAGCGCACCGGCGCGATGCACCCCGAGCTCTACCTAGCGGCCGAGACCGACCTGTCGGCGGTGCTCACCCACGTCGAGCAGGTCCGCCCCAGCCTGCTGGTGGTCGACTCCGTCCACGCGATCGGCTCACCGTTGGTCGACGGCGTGCCCGGCGGGGTCACCCAGGTACGGGAGGTCGCCGCGTCGTTGGTCCAGGTGGCCAAGCGACGCGGAGTCCCGGTGCTGCTGGTCGGTCACGTCACAAAGGACGGTCTTGTGGCCGGGCCACGGCTGCTCGAGCACATGGTCGACGTCGTGCTGGCATTCGAGGGGGACCGCACCTCCCGGCTGCGGTTCCTGCGAGCTGTCAAGAACCGCTACGGCCCGGTAGACGAGGTCGGCTGCTTCGACCTGTCGGCGGGCGGGATCGTCGAGGTCACCGACCCGACCGGCCTGTTCGTGTCCCGTCACGGCGAGCCGGTGTCCGGGACCTGCGTGACGGTCACGATGGAGGGCCGCCGCCCGCTGCTCGCCGAGGTGCAGGCGCTGGTCGCACCGTCCGCGCAGTCCGCGCCGCGCCGCGCGACCAGCGGCATCGACACCGGCCGCAGCGCCATGGTGCTCGCGGTTCTGCAACGCCGGTTACGTCAACGGCTGGCTTCAGCCGACGTCTACCTCGCCACGGTGGGAGGCGCCAGAGTGGCCGAGCCCGCCGCCGACCTGGCAACGGCGATCGCGGTGGCGTCGGCCAGCGCCGGCACGGTGGTGTCGACCGATCTGGTGGCGCTGGGGGAGGTCGGGCTGGCCGGCGAGGTGCGGCGGGTCGGTGCGCTGCAGCCGAGGCTGGCCGAGGCCGCCCGGCTCGGCTTCCGGAACGCGCTGGTGCCGGCCGATGCGGGCGACATGGGCCTCGGCCCGATCGACGGGCTGAGGGTCATCCCGGTCGGCGACGTACGGTCTGCACTGCAAGCGGTCGGGTTGGCCGAGGGCTGTGGCGCGGCGACCAACGTGGCGCCGAACCACGGACGTCCCCGCGTGCCGCATCTCTGCGTGGTCCAGAACGCACCGTCGACGCTCTAGGATCGCCGCACTGCCGTCAAGGTTCGGGGAGTGACGTGGCGAGCACGGACCGGCCGAACGAGCGGCCACCCGATGGTCAGCTGCTGCGGGCCACGCTGGCCTCGGTTGCGCCCGGGACTCACCTGCGCGAAGGCCTGGAGCGCATCCTGCGCGGTCGGACCGGGGCGCTGATCGTGCTCGGCCAGGACCGCACCATCGAGCAGATCTCGACCGGCGGGTTCGCCCTCGACGTGCCGTTCAGCGCAACCGGGATGCGCGAGCTCGCGAAGATGGACGGCGCCATCGTGCTGGACAGGGACGTGTCCAGGATCCTGCGGGCGGCGGTACACCTGATGCCGGACCCCACCATCCACACCGACGAGGCCGGCACTCGGCACCGCACCGCCGACCGCGTTGCCAGGCAGACCGGGCTGCCGGTGATCTCGGTGAGCCAGTCGATGCAGATCATCGCCGTGTACGTCGGTGGCACCCGGCACGTGATCGAGGACACCGGAGCGATCCTGTCCCGCGCTAACCAGGCACTCGCGACCCTCGAGCGCTACAAGATGCGGCTGGACGAGGTGTCCGGCGCCCTGTCCGCGCTGGAGATCGAGGACCTGGTGACCGTTCGCGACGTCTCGTCGGTCGCGCAGCGGGTGGAGATGGTGGTGCGGATAGCCCGTGAGATCGAGGGGTACGTGCTCGAGCTCGGCGCCGACGGGCGGCTGCTGTCACTCCAGCTCGAGGAGCTGGTGGCCGGCGTGGACGACGACCGGAAGCTCGTCGTGCGCGACTACATACCCGGCGGGCGGCGTAGCCGGCCGGTGGACGAGGTGCTCACCACGCTGTCGCGCCTCGACGCCAGCGAGCTGGTCGACGTCGGCGCGGTCGCCCGCGGCATCGGACTCGGTGGCACCGAGCAGCTCGACACGCCGTTGTCGCCGTACGGCTACCGGCTGCTGACCAAAGTCCCGCGGCTGCCCGGCACCGTCGTCGAGCGGCTGGTCGAGCACTTCGGCGGCCTGCAGAAACTGCTCGCCGCCAGCATCGACGACCTGCAGGCCGTCGACGGCGTGGGCGAGCTGCGCGCGCGCAGCGTGCGTGAGGGCCTGTCCCGACTCGCCGAGTCGAGCATCCTGGAGCGCTACGTCTGATCGTCGGCGGTGTCATCGGCCGTGTCATCGGCCGTGTCATCGGCGGTGTCCCTCCCGCGACTTCGATCACGCTGCTTGGACACGACGAACTCCGCCTCGCCGGGCTCCCCGCCGATGACCGCGGCAAGCACCGCGTACGACCCCGGCCCCACGAACTCGGTCAGACCCGTGCACCCCCGGTCACCGAGGCGACCCGGCCACGTCACGGCGGTCGACAGCTGCCAGCCCGGCAGCAGCGCAAGAGCCCGGTCCGAGACCGCGCCGGGGCACTGTTCGGTGTCCCAGACCGGCGTGCCGTCAGCGGCGAGGACCTGCACCAGCAGCTGATCGTCGCCCAGGTCCAGGCGGCACCCGGAGGTGGCCGTGGTGTTCAGTGCCAGCGACAGGTCAACCGACTCCCCCCGGACCGGTGAGCCGACCACGGCCGGTGTGACCTCGACCAGGGCCGGGTCGCACACCCCCTCGACCGGTGCCAGCCGCGCGGTCACCTCGGTGGACCCCGCCTGCTTCGCGCCGTCGCGGGCGCCGCCGTCGCCGGGGCCTGCTGGACGCCCGGCGTCCGGTGCCGGGGCGGTGGCGGTCGTAGGCGGCGAGGCAGCGTCAAGAGGTTTGGGTTGGAGCCCGGCCGGGTCGTCGGCGGAGCCGACCGGGTCGTCGCCCAATCCTGCGATCAGGCCGACTCCCAGCCACACCAGGAGTGCCACCACGACGATCACCAACGCACGACGGAACCAGTAGATCCGCGCCGGCAGCCGGGCGCGGCGGGACTGGCTGCTCATCGATGTGACGCTAGCCGTCGGGTCTGCCCCGGTCGGCCCGCCACACCGACGCCGTGCCATCCTCCCGCCTGATGGGCAGCGTGACCGCGGTGGAACCCGGAGGCGACCTGTCTGGGTTCCACGGCAGCGTGCTCGACTGGTACCAGAGCTCCGCCCGCGACCTGCCGTGGCGGCGGCCCGGGGTCAGTCCCTGGGGTGTGCTGTGCTCCGAGCTGATGTTGCAACAGACGCCGGTCGGCCGGGTGCTTCCGGTATGGCAGGAGTGGATGTCCCGCTGGCCGGCGCCGGCCGGCCTGGCCGCTTCCCCGGCGGGAGCGGCCGTGCGCGCATGGGGGCGGCTCGGCTACCCGCGTCGGGCGCTGCGGCTGCATGCGTGCGCCACCCTCATCGTGGCGCGGCACGGCGGGCAGGTGCCAGCCGAGGTCGGAGATCTCCGGGCACTGCCAGGGGTGGGTGACTACACCGCGGCGGCGGTGGCCGCCTTCGCGCACCGCCAACGCGCCGTGGTGCTGGACACCAACGTGCGTCGGGTGCTCGCACGGGTGCTGGGCGGTGCGGCGCGACCACCCACCACGACCCCTACGCCGGCTGAGCTGTCGGCCGCCGAGGAGCTGCTGCCGGACGACCCGGCGGCTGCGGCCCGGTGGTGTGTTGCGGTGATGGAGCTCGGGGCACTGGTGTGCACCGCGCGGGCACCGCGCTGTGCCAGCTGCCCGGTCGCGGACCGCTGCCGCTTCCTCGCCCTCGGTCGGCCGGCCGGCGACGCCGCGCCGCGCCGCCAGCCGTACCACGGCACCGACCGCCAGTGCCGGGGCCGCCTGCTCGGCGTGCTGCGCGAGGCCTCCGAAGCAGTCTCCAGAGCGCGGCTCGACCTCGCCTGGCACGATCCGGTGCAACGCGAGCGTGCCCTCGACGGGCTGGTCGCCGACGGGCTGCTCGAACCAGTCGGTGCCGACGCCTTCGCTCTGCCCGGACAGCGACGAACGGGGTCAGGGACCGGACAGACGCTGGGCGGTGTCGGCCAGGTCGCGGACCACGCGGTCGGTGACCGCGGCCTCGTCGGCGGGCCGGTCGATCCACAGCCCGAAGAGGGTGGCGTCGACCAGCTCGCCGATCCGCTCTGCCCGTCGCGGCGGGACCCCGGTGCGGGTCAGGTAGGCGGTCACCGCCCGGGTCCAGGCGCGGTTCGCGCGACGGGCTGCACCGAGATAGGGCTCGTCCCCCAGCAGCCCTAGGGCCGCCGCCTGCGCGTAGACGCGCAGGCACCGGTCGATGACAGGACTGTTGTACGCGCGCCACAGATCCAGCACGGCCGAGCGTGGGTTCCGTGCCGCCGGCAGCGAGTCCAGCACCGCCGTCGAGCGCCCGCTGCTGCGCTCGATGACCTCGGCCACCAGGGTGTCCTTGGTGCCGAAGTGGTAGACGAGCATTCGGTCACTGGTGTCCAGCGCGGCAGCCAACGGACGCAGGCTGAGCCCGGCGATGCCCTGGTCGAGGACGTAGTCGGTCGCCTGCTCGGCCAGTCCGTCGCGGCGGCCCGTGGGTGTGCCAGCCACTTTCTCAGTCTCCCCACCCTCTCCGAACGACCCGCTCTGTAGCACCTGCTACACTAGCAGACGTAGCGACTGCTACAAACAATCCTGCCACCTGGCCGTACCACCTGGCCGTAGCAATTGGAGGAAGTCATGTTCGCGGCATGGGCAATCCTGAGCCTGGCTATCGTGATCGAGGTGGTGGCCACAGCCTTGCTCCCACGCACCGGCGGCTTCACCGTGCCAGGCTGGACGCTGCTCGTCATCGGCGGTTACAGCGTATCCATCTGGCTGCTCGCGTACGTCGTCAAGACCATGCCGGTCTCGATCGCATACGCGGTGTGGTCAGGGGCCGGCACCGCCCTGGTTGCGGTCATCGGCGTCACCATGCTCGGTGAGGACGTGGACGCGGTGAAGGTGGCCGGGCTCACAGCGATCGTTGCGGGTGTGGTGCTGGTGAACCTGCAGGGCGCCCACTGACAGTGGACGCCCCGCAGGTGTTGCTGGCTACTCGGAGGCGGTCGGCGCTTCCACCGGCGGGATGTCCGGCAGCGCCGCCTTCGCCTGACCGGCGAAGCTGAAGGTCGCGTTCGGGCCCTCACCCTGCACGTCGACGACCACGATCTGACCGGGCCGGACCTCGCCGTACAGCAGCTTCTCCGCCAGCACGTCCTCGATCTCTCGTTGCAGCGTGCGCCGCAACGGACGCGCGCCGAGCACCGGGTCGAAACCGCGCTGCGCGAGCACCTTCTTGGCCTCGGTGGTCAGCTCCAGCGCCATGTCCTTGTCCTTCAGGCGCGCCTCGACCCCCACCAGCATCATGTCGACCATGGAGATGATCTCGTCCTGGGTGAGGCCCGGGAAGACAATCATCTCGTCGACGCGGTTAAGGAACTCGGGCCGGAAATGCTGGCGGAGCTCCTCAGACACCTTCGCCTTCATCCGGTCGTAGGAGCCGGCCGCGTCACCCACCTGCGAGAACCCGAGGTTGACGCCCTTGGCGATGTCTCGGGTGCCGAGGTTGGTGGTCATGATGATGACGGTGTTCTTGAAGTCGATGACCCGCCCCTGCGAGTCGGTCAACCGACCTTCCTCCAAGATCTGCAGCAGTGAGTTGAAGATGTCCGGGTGAGCCTTCTCCACCTCGTCGAACAGCACCACGGAGAATGGCTTGCGGCGCACTTTCTCGGTGAGTTGTCCACCTTCCTCGTACCCGACGTAGCCAGGGGGTGAGCCGAACAAGCGCGAAACCGTGTGCTTCTCGGAGAACTCGCTCATATCGAGCTGAATGAGCGCGTCGTCCTCGCCGAACAGGAAGTTCGCCAAGGCCTTAGACAGCCACGTCTTGCCGACGCCGGAGGGTCCGGCGAAGATGAACGAGCCGCCCGGGCGGCGGGGGTCCTTGAGCCCCGCCCGCGTCCGTCGGATCGCCCGCGACAGCGCCTTGATCGCCTCGTCCTGGCCGATGACGCGCTTGTGCAGCTCGTCTTCCATCTTGAGCAGTCGGCTGGACTCCTCCTCGGTGAGCTTGACGATCGGGATGCCGGTCGCGGTCGCGAGAACCTCGGCGATGAGCTCCTCGTCGACCTCGGCGACGACGTCCATGTCGCCGGCCTTCCACTGCTTCTCCCGCTCCGCCTTGGCGTGGATCAGCTTCTTCTCCTCGTCGCGGAGCGAGGCAGCCGCCTCGAAGTCCTGCGCGTCGATCGCACCCTCCTTGCGGCGGCGGACGTCGGCGATCTTGTCGTCGAACTCGCGCAGGTCGGGCGGCGCGGTCATCCGGCGGATCCGCAGCCGCGAGCCCGCCTCGTCGATCAGGTCGATAGCCTTGTCCGGCAGGAACCGGTCGGAGATGTAGCGGTCGGCCAGAGTGGCCGCACCGACCAGCGCCTCGTCGGTGATCGTCACCCGGTGGTGCGCCTCGTAGCGGTCACGCAGGCCCTTGAGCATCTCGATGGTGTGAGCGATCGACGGCTCCGCGACCTGGATCGGCTGGAAGCGCCGTTCCAGCGCCGCGTCCTTCTCCAGGTGCTTGCGGTACTCGTCCAGAGTGGTCGCGCCGATCGTCTGGAGCTCCCCACGCGCAAGCATGGGCTTGAGGATGCTGGCAGCGTCGATTGCGCCCTCGGCCGCCCCGGCGCCGACGAGGGTGTGGATCTCGTCGATGAACAGCACGATGTCGCCGCGCGTGCGGATCTCCTTCAACACCTTCTTCAGGCGCTCCTCGAAGTCACCGCGGTAGCGGGAGCCGGCGACCAGCGCGCCGAGGTCGAGGGTGTAGATCTGCTTGTCCTTGAGCGTCTCGGGAACGTCACCGCGCACGATGTCCTGGGCCAGGCCCTCGACGATGGTCGTCTTGCCGACGCCAGGCTCACCGATGAGGACTGGGTTGTTCTTGGTGCGGCGGGACAGCACCTGCATGACCCGCTCGATCTCCTTCTCCCGACCGATGACCGGGTCGAGCTTGCCCTCGCGGGCCGCCTGGGTGAGGTTGCGCCCGAACTGGTCGAGCACCAGCGAGCTGCTCGGTGCGCCACCCTCGCTGGGCGCACCCGCGCTCGCGGTCTCCTTGCCCTGGTACCCGCTGAGCAGTTGGATGACCTGCTGCCGCACCCGGTTGAGATCGGCGCCGAGCTTGACCAGCACCTGGGCGGCCACACCCTCGCCCTCACGGATCAGGCCGAGCAGGATGTGCTCGGTGCCGATGTAGTTGTGCCCGAGCTGCAGCGCCTCGCGCAGGCTCAGCTCCA